>JACCDU010682961.1_pt1 | contig 184436 bp, 231 predicted proteins | sample 7446081 | NCBI WGS metagenome assembly JACCDU01 (sample SAMN15323447, study PRJNA562643) | freshwater metagenome | isolation source: river surface water | place: USA:Blue River Watershed | collected 2017-08-17
GGATTAATCTTTTTGATTTTTCCTTTAGGGTAAACTTTACCTTTCAAGGCATTTTTTTGATTAATCTTAATTTATAAATACATGTTAATTTCTATTCTTTTTATTTAAGATATAGTGCTCTAAACTAAGATATAAAAATAAAAAGAGCGCGCATTAAAGTTTAAGTTTATTTTTCTCTTTCAATTTATTATCTAAATTTTTTGTTAAATAAATATTTAAATACTTATCTCTAGCATACTTTAAAATGAGTGCTTCAATCTCTTCTGTTGACTTTGGTCGTGAAGCATTAAACACATTAATTTCTGGATACTTTTCAGTAGCTTCTTTGATTAACTCATCTTGTATATCTTTAGGTAATATCTTTACAATATAAGACCTTTGATAATTATATGAGTATGTTGAATATCTTATACTACTATCTGGTTTTTCATAAAAATAGTCGTGATCTAATACAGCGTAAATATAATCACTATCTTTTTGGTCTTCTTCTTTTAAATATGTATAAGTGTAATGCTGTTTTTTAATTAGTGAAATCAGTATTGGTCTTACATCAATATGTTCTTTAACTTTCTCGTAATGAAAAGGATTATGATCTAAATGAATTTTCATTAAATCTTTGTTTTGTTTATATTCATCTTCTATTTCATCTAAAAAGTTCCAAGCAGGAGCAGCTAACCTCAAAATATCCATATCATTTTTCAGTTTATTAGGAATAAATTTAATAATTTGAGGTGATTTTGGTAGATACTTTAATAAAAACTCTTTATCTTTAAAGAACTTTGAGTTTATTCTTTCAAAACTCTCATCAAAATGCTGTTTTGTGTTTAGCAACTTTTCAACTTTATTTATATCTGTAAATATTTTACGACAAGTTTTTTTATTTATAAATTTAACATTTTCCAAGTCTAAGTCTGTAGCTTTTCTAGCAATTACATCATTACTTTTCCACTCTTTATCTAAGAATTGTGTTATTTTTGGATTTACTTCCAATAATCTTAACAAACTTTCTTCATTTAAATAAATCTTCCTCAAATTATAATGCGTATTGATTTTGATTAAGGCTTCAGCATTTTTTTCAATAGCCACATTCATTACATCTTCATGTTCTAACATTTCATATGAAATATTGTAATAGTAAGCGTAATCTACTTCTTTTAGATACCTGATGTTAAAATCTTTATTCTCTTGCAGTTCCTTGGGTAACATAAAGAAAAATATAAAAGTATCATTTAAAGCCTTAATCATGAAGTCTTCGTTCAACAAGACTTCCGTTGGGGCAAACTCAAAAATATTATATGAACTATGTCTTTTAATCTTTTTTGAATTTTTATTTTTGATTTTATTATTAAATAAAGTCATATCCTCATGGATAACCTTCATTTTATTTTCCCAATAAAATAAATCTTTTATTTCTTTTTCTTCTTCTGAATTGAACATTTTAAATTTTACTTACCTTTTTAATATTTTTTTGAGTAGGCATTTTTTGTAACTCTGTGAGCATTTCAAATTTTTCAATTAATTTATTTTTATTATTTAAATCATTGTTAGATAAATTAAAAACTGAATATTCTTCAAGCATGTTTTTTGCAAATACTACTTTTTCTTCGTTATTGAGTGGATGATTAAATAAGAAATAATTAAACACATCTGGATTTGAAGGATAAATTATACTTTTTGCTACTTCAATAAAATCACAATCACTGATCATTTTATCAGCATATCTGATATATTTATCGAAATACTTTTCTTCTTTTACCTTGCTTGCCATCACCAAGGCTTTAGTAATTAATTCATTTTTATACTTAAAATTCAAGTTATTATCTAATAAATAATCTAATATTTCTTCTCCTTTTAATGAGATACAAGCACCAAGCGCATTTGATAATGTTGGATTATATTCACTAATATCGTATTTTTTAGATTTAATTAGATAATCTACAATTTTCTTTGATCCATTAAAAATAGGATATGTCAGTATGATGTTATTATCTATATCTCTGGCATACCAAGCCCAATCTTTTTGTTGTACGAGATTTAATAACTCATTTTCAAGAGCTGCATCTACTTCTGACTTAAAAGCATCACGACAGATAAAAATAACATCTTTTGCTGTAATTTCCCTGCTTAAAATCCCAGGATACTTATTTTTTAAAATCTTATACATACTCTTCAACTTGTTTGAAATACTCATCTAATGAGTAAACACGAGGTGAACAAAAAACACCTTCTTCTAAGTCTATCAGAAAATTTTCAATATTAAATATCTGTCCACCAATTTTTACATTGGTAGAATCTTTTAGTTCTTTATAAATCTCCTCTGAAGTCTCAAAGATATCACGAATCTCTTTCAGCTTCTTTTCCTCTACTGCTGGAGCTTTCTTTTTTCCACTAATACAAGCATTAAGGCTGGTAGTATATTTTTCACGAGCAATATTATATTGTTCTTTTAATTTATTATATTCTGCTAATTGATTAGCCACATTATCTTCTAAATCAATCAGAAAATCTTCTTTTGAAGAATAAACAACAGGAAATGTCACGGTGCTGGAATATGTAAATCCATCACCAATTTCAAATTCAATGATTAAACGTTCCATAAAAAACTCCAATAAAAAAGCCACCGAATGGGGCTTATTATATCATGTTTTTTATCAATCTACACCAAATTCTTGCTTTATTTCTTCACAGGCATCTCTAATAGCCCAAGAAACACTTCTGTCCCAAGATTGTTTTTTAGCATGGTCTTTATTGTTTGGGTCATAAAAAGATAAAGCTTTTTCATTTAATATTTCAGCACACTTTTTAACGACCAATTCCGCTAACTTTTCTTCATTGAGCTTTTCTTCCTCAGTCGCAGATTCTATTAATTCATTTAATTTTATATTCATAATTAAACCTTAATCTTTATATTTGAAATTTAAATTAGCTATTTCTTTAATAAAAACAATTTCTCTTTTAAATCTCCAAATTACACCTTTGGTTATTGGATTACCTGAAATATCTAATAAATCTTTAAATGAGTTAGGATAATCAGGAGATTTTTCTACTACTGTTGGATCTGTAAAATCTCTCATCATCGCCACAGAAGTCTTTATATGTCCAACCACGAAGATCAAAATCATAGCTATTCCAACAACAACTGCAAATGACTGTAAGAATGGAAAGTTAATCCACTCACCTATTGAACCAATAAATATAATAGTTAGTAATGCTGTCAGCAATTCTAACTGAACCAATAGAATGGAGCCTAAAAAGGCTCCAATTTTAAATTGAAAGTTCATCGTAATCCTTTTATTTTTAGCATTCTAATGAAATATTTCAAAATTGTCTAGATTACATTTTTAACTTTGACTTCAAATCTTTTACATTATGACATTTTAAGGAACCGCCTGATAATTCAGCCACCTCTATTAAAGATCTTAATATCAATCTATCGTTTAAAACTTGTTCTTCTTTTTTATCTTTATCTTTTAATAGGAAAGCTAATGTTTTATACTCATCAGCATAATTAGATTGGCTCCAATCACTTTTAGCGAAGTTAAATTCTTTACCAGCAAGCAATCTATCTCCTATCAAACTTATAGCAGTAGTCATTTGTTCTACCTTATCAGATCTATAAAGTAACAAATCATCAGCAGAATCTTGAATATTTTTAAACAAAGATTTAGCAGCTCTTGTTCTTTGTGCTTTAGTGATTTCTTTTCCACCTAATGGATTTTTTTCTAAGAAATATAAAGCATCGCTCAGATGAACACTTTTTAATACTTTAGTGTGCTCTACCTTTTTATGAGTAATATCTACTTCTTTTTTCTCTTTATCTGATTCAGACATCACTTTCAAATAATTGAAAGACTCCACATTAATATCAGCCAATTCACTTGACGCTCTATACTTTAATAAATCTTTAATTGGTCTTTTTTCATCGGCTAAACTTACATTTCTGTTTTCTAATTTCATTATTTTTTCAACAAAATTAATCTCATCATTTGTAAATAATTTAATTCCAGCTTCTCTTTCTATATATAGGCAATGCTTTACAAAATTGACTATAGGAGAACCTAAAAGTTCATTTACCAGGTAATTATTGGTTGATGCTGTTGTTAATACATCAGAAACGAATGTTTCATTTTTCATAAATACATTCATATAAGCATTTTTTTTCTCACAAATTAATTCAAAATCTGATTTTCCAATAGAATTCAAAATTATTTTTTGTGAACGCTCTATTTCTGACTTTATAATCAAATGATTTGTTTCTAAAATATGGCTATTCTTTAATTCATTAATTACACTTTTACCTACTTCAGCATCTTTTTCTACCTTCGTAGCAAGACGAGAGAAATAAGAAGCATCAAACACTAAGTTAGAAATTAAAACCTCTTCTGTCTTTGTTATGTTTAAGGTTCTATCTAATTCTTCTCTTCTTAAAAAATCTCTGTGATGACTATTTTTCAACACAGTTAATTTTGTAACCGTTAAACCAAGGTTTTTTTCAAATTTTTTGTCATAATCTAAGTTTAACCCAGTATTGGCTTGTTGATCTGCCTGACGCTCACCATGATTTTCTGTGGCATGACCGTGAAAGAAAAAGTTGAACCCTTTTTCTGTAACAGGAAAACCATAATCATTTAATGAATGAACAGATGAATTTACCATTTTCAATTCACCTTTTTCTACTCTTAGGTTTTTAGTGTGATTTGTTTTTATTTCTTTTATTAAAGATTCTACTTCATCATTATTTAAACTATTTCCTAAAGCTATACTATTTAACACATCTTTAAAATATTTTGGTTCATAATTTCTAGATTTTAAAATATTTCCAAATCCTTTTGTTAAATCTTCTTTAATCATAAATGTAATGAATCCTTGATATTCTTCAGCATTTACTTTTTTCCTAATATCTATCATTAATTTAACAAGATTTTTATAATTAAATAATTCTATAGTTCCATTATCTATGGCATCTTTAATTTTATCACTGTCTTTATAAGCATCTAGACAGGAAATTAATGGGTGAGTAAAGAACTTTTGTTGGAAGTCTTCAAAACTGTCCACTTCAGACTTTTTACCTAATGCCTTTATGAACGCATCAGTTAATGTTTGTAATTCACTTTTGTTTAATAGTGGCTTTAAGAACAATAATTCAACTTCAGCATCATTAATATTTGGCTCTGATTCTATAATAAATTCTTTATAATCAACTATATCATGATCTTTAAATATGTTTCTTAACTTTTCTATTTGGCTCACTAACTTTACAGCCTCTTCGTCATTCCTATCTATTGCATAACTATTTGCTTGCTTTAATGAAGTTCTTACATAATCACCAAATATATTTCTTAATAATTCATGTTTAGCTTCAGCCAAACTAGATTTACCCATTAAATCTTTATACTTTGTGTAATGTTCTAATCTCTCATCTTTAAGATTATTATCTGTAAATAATTTTGTAAACTCATTAAAAGAGTCTTCATTTACTGCCAATATTTCTTTATTTACTAATTTTAATCTATCTATAAATGTCATGATTGTTCCTTGAATATCTATATATTTTATAATATGTAAAAAATAATTCAACTTATTGAATAATATTTTTATTCCTATAAAATATACTTATAAGGATAATAAAATGATTACAGAAATAAAAACTAAAGATTTGTTAAAACTTTTTGACCCAATAAAAGACACAATTAATATAAACAATAGCACTATAAATCTTGATTTGGTCAAATTAGACAACCTAGTATCTACTCCAAACAATGAACTATTTAATAATACAGAAGATTTAACAGATAATTTTTATAAAAATTTAGCTTTATACATTATTAATTTTGATGAGGATTCTAAATATATAAATGTAAATCTTGAAAAAGAACAGCCAAATCAAATTATAGAATCAGGATTAGAACACCTAATTGCTCTACAATACCTTAAGAAACCAACTGTTTTTATTAACATAGAAGAAAATAATACTGGACTTCAATTTATAAAAACTAAAAAATTAAGTGTAACAGAAAAATCAATTCCTCCATATAAACCAACTTCTCATTTAAAAGATATTAATTTTGAAGACCAAATTGTTGTAGAAAACTTCTTTGCCTGGGCACATGGCGAAAAGGATATTGAAAAAGACAAATCTTTTTATTTAAAATCTTTGATTGACTGTGTTAGCTTAACTCACAGAAAAGATAATTCTGAAAGAAATCTAGAGATAAAAAAAATCACAGATATATTCCAACAAATACCTCTTGAAATATCACAGGAACCAAAATTTATAGAAGATATTTTCAAACATGAACAATTATCTACAGTATTTTTTGAATTATTTGGAAATGGGCAAAAATTTTTTGATTTTTCCTCAGACCAAATTAAGTCTCTTATATTTAAAGATATTGAAGAAGGTAACATGAAATGGGTTAAAACCATATACTCAGAAAATAAATCATACAGATCTCAACAAATTTCTGAAAGAATATCCTATACCAATGAAATGTACAATCACCCTAATGTTGTAAAAGCACTCACAGATGGAACTATTAAATCATACGGTGGTTGGAGTTCTAGTGAGTTTAACATTAGAAATGTTTATTCTTTATTAAACAAAGAACATCAAGTGAAAAATGAGGTTATCTTTTCTTACATAGAAGCTTGTGAAGCTGATCACAGAGGCTCAGAAAAATGGATTACTGATTCAGAACTTTTTAAAATACCACTTGAATGCTTTAAGGACTTAACTGTTTTAAAAAGAGTTGCTTACACAACAGACTTTCAAAACTTTAAACAAAGATTACTAAAAGAGGAATTTGATTTTAAATTAGATAAAAGCTTTATCTTAGATGTAGCAAAAAATTTAAGCACTCATAGATTTAGAGGACTAATAGAAGGTTTCTTCAAAAATGATGCTACAAAATTTGATGATGAATTTAAAAAAGAATGCCTAAGAAAAAACCCAAGACTTTATGAAGATAAAATTTTTAATTCAATGTTTAAAAAAATTGATTTCTTAATTTTTCTAAAAGAAGAACTTCATATGAAATCTGATAAGATTTCTTTTAGCTCTGTAAGACCTTTTTTATTTGATGAAAATCTAACAGAAAAACAACAAGCATTTCTTTATTCTTATATGGTTGAAAGTAAGAAAAATCTATCTAAACCTTCCGACTTAGATATACCAAAAGAGTTTCATGAACAATATAGAGATAAATATCAAAAACTTGAGCATTGCTTCTATATAGTAGATACTTGGAGTGCTTGGAGGGATGATTCCATTAAAAGACTTAAAAAAGTTAAATCTGAAGAAGAGATTATCAACATTTTTTCAAACGCTAGTAAATATGGCTATGAAATAGATGCTAAAAGCTTTTTCGCAGGGATTAATCCAGACTTAAAAAACAATTCAAAAGTTATTTTTTCTTTCCTTGAAAATATAGGAACCAATGTTGATCTTAGAGAGTGTGGTAATTTTCTTTTTAACAAACAAAACTGCATTAAACTTTTAGACTATGGTGTTGCTTTAAGAAAATTTATTCCAGAACCTATGTATTATGATAAAAACTTTTCCTTAGCTTTAGCTGAAAAACTAGACAAGAATCCTAACTTTGAAAATATTCCAGTTAAGGTTAAAAAGTTTTTTGAACAAAAAGAAGTTAATCAAAATTATCATACATTTTTAAAATCGTTTATATCTTATAACGAATTGGTGAATACAGTTGATAATGAAAAACCTATAGTTGAAATTAAGAAAAAAATGAAAATATAATTAATTGAAAGGGGATGTTTATGTTTAAAAACTTTTTTTCAAATCCACATTATGAATCTGATGCAACTTTATTTTTAAAGGAACTACATCAAAAAAATCCTGTACTCTCAAAGAATCAACAAGAAGGACGATACCTTCTATGGGAAAAAGGTAATTGTTATGAAGAAAACAAAAGATTTAAAGAAAATCTAAAGCATCCAGCTTACAAATATTATTCATTGTAAATTCCTTCAATTATCATAAATATTTTTGACTTTTCATTTTGAATAAATAACCTATTTTTTATAGTATTTATTTTATGAAATTAAAAACAATTTATCTTTTTCTTTTTACTCAGTTATTTTTAACTGGTTGTTCTTCATATATATTAAGCCCTAAAGAATATGAAGATTTCCAACCCATACCAAGTCACAAAAGAGTTTCAAACAATCCTACCGTCAAATGGATTGTTTTAGATGACGCAGCACCATACTGCTCAAGAATTACTGGTATTCCTATATATAATCATATGGTTCCAATAGCTTGTGCCACTTGGAGTAATAATGTATGCACTATTTATACTAGCAAACAAACTTCACATCTTGTATTGGGGCACGAACTTAGACACTGTTTTGAAGGCAGTTTTCATTAAACATCCCTACCATTATTCCATAATAATTTTTTACTAAGCACACTGTAAAAGTTCCAATCATTTGGCACAAGTAAATTTGCCTCCCTAGGCATTAAAGTCATAGATATTTTGTCATTTTGGTTTAACTCTTCAATTAATATTCCATCAGAAAAAACTTTAGCATTTCTTTTAACAGTTAGATGGATTTTTGAGTTTTTCCCAATAATAATAGGTCTAGCTCCTAATGTTGTTGGAGCAATCATTAAAAATTGCATGCACTTAACACTTGGATCTACAATTGCTCCTCCAGCATTCATATTATATGCCGTTGAACCACAAGGACCAGAAATCAAAACCGCATTCGCCTTGTAATTACCAGCTTTAGAAACCAAACCTCTATGCTCAATCTCTACAGAGAAATCTAACATATCATTTGGACCCATCGCTGTTATGGCAAATTCATTAATACACAATTCTTTTTTGTTTTTACCTGTACCAAAAGATTCATAAGTGAGAATACTTCTTTGTTCAATTCTTGCTTTTGGGTTATCAATTAATTCAACAATAGAATTAATATCAGTTTGTTCAAATGGTGTTAAAAAACCAACATTACCTGCATGAATACCCACAATAATTGATTTGTGCTTAATATATTCGTGCATACTATGCATCATAGTGCCATCACCACCAATTGAAAATACATACTTAGGACACTTTGAATCTTTTTTCTTATTCAGTAGATACATTTTTTGCTCTATTTGCTCAGCAATAGCATCTACAATTTTCTTTTTTTCTTCTGTCTCAACTTTATAGTTAAGCTTTTTGATAATATGGTATGACATATTTCTCTCCATTATATTTGATGAAATTATACCATAAAACTTGTTTTTGCTAAATAAAGATTTAAAATATATATATGAAAACCAAAAGCCATAACAATAAAGAATCTTTTATCGCACTAGGAATATCCACTATTGGTGTAGCAATTGGCACAGCTATGGTTGTCAAAGGGTTGCTTCCTAACCAAATGGAATCTCTAGATAAAGGCTTCTTACTTTTTGCTGGCGCTGGATTTGGTCTTTCTGGGGCAATTTCTGTTGCCATTAATGGATATGAGCTAGTCAATAATTTAGTTGACGACTATGTTGAATCTAAAAAACCAAAAAAACTTAGAATGTAATTAATTCTTAAACCCTGCATGCCAGGCTACACTTTTTAAATTATCCAAATCAGAACAATTCTTATCAGCATATACTTGCTTAAATGCTCTAGTTTTTGTTCCAATTGCATCTTCAACATATCTAATGGCTACTTTTTTGTAATTTTGAGGAACTCTTTCATTTAAAATTTCATTCATTTTTGTTCCAACTTCTTCACGCGATAAATTTTCAGGCTTTCTTTCACATAGTCTATTGATGACTATTTTACTTAATGCTCCAGATGTCAGTAAATCTAAGTGAGCACTAATCTCAGGTGGCAATTCTTGTATGTGAACTGCCTCTTTTGCTGCCATCGCATTTGAAAATGCAAAGCAACTTAATAATAATGTGATGATTTTTTTCATATTAATCCAATCAAAAGTTCTGCTTTTTATAATTGAATATTTCTGAAGCGTCAATTGATCGCTTATACTTATTTTTTGATTTGTTTTTATCTTTTGGTAAAATTAATATAAAGGAATAAATATATGAAACTTTGGCATGGCGGTAGAAATTTAGAAAGTGATTACAATGAACCTAAAAAAGCTACAAAAGGTAGATGGGAATACGGACCAGGGCTTTATCTTACTACCCATTATGAAACAGCATATAAGTATGCTAAAGGTGGTGGGAAAACATATCAAGTTCATTTTGAATTAGGCACTAATATTAATGATATTCAAATTAAGTTTGATGATGCCCTAAGTTTTATTCAATCTAATGTTACCAAATCAAAAAGAACTATTATTCTTGAAGATATTCACTTCCACTTAAAAAGAATGGGGAAAACTTCAGAACTTGAAGCAAATGTTTTTTTAAACTTAATGATCAACCACGATGCTGTCATTGGAGAAAAAACAATCAATCTAAATAAGTTTTTAGTAGAACAAGGAATAGATTATTCTACTGTGGATAGATTTTCTGGTAGAGATGAAACTGTAGTAGTTATTTTTAACCATAAGCTCATTAAATCTGTTAAACCAATTAAAGCGAAAGATGTTTCATTGGAAGAATACGAACTTCCAATTTCAATAACCAATAAAAGAATTATAAAACCATGAATACCAGTAAAGAATTAATAAAAAAACTTCAAGAAGCAGAAGAAAATGAAGTCATAAAATATAAACAAGCCATTCATAAACTTGTTCAACCTTTGAACAATCAAATCATTTTAAGTTCCAAATCTGTATATGATATAGATGAGCAACCAAAGTTAATTTTTACCATCAAAGTATTGGAAGTACAAGAAAAAGATAATCTTTTTAAAACACATTCTATACAGATATCTTTCCAAGCCTCTAAAACCGATAAACAAGACAGTATATTAAAAATTATTAAAGCTAAAGATTTAAAAGTTATTTATTCAAATTCTGAAATGGAATCTTCAGAACTTTTAGGTTTTATTGGAGACAATGTTTATTTTAATTGCGATAGTTCATCTTATAGTGATGTTTCTCAAATTATTTCAAACATGTTTAGCAATTACCCACAAACAAATTCAATGGAAAATTGGACATCAGTAGGCAAAACACGCTCTGAATATTCTACATCAAAATTTTTAAAAGAAGTTTATCTCCACAACTCTCTTATTTATAAACAAATTGTTCCTCAGATTATCAATCAATTAGATAATATTAGAAAAAATCAACATAACTATCTTGGATTTAAGTCGCTTGAAAATAAGTTACAAAATGATTTTCTAACCCTCTCATTATCAACATCTAACAATAAATCCAAAAAACCTAAAATTTAAAATATGGGTTTTCGTTGAAATATCAACAATAATTGTATTGAAATCATTGTTATTTCAATATTTAAAACTTTACAAAAATTTAAAAATAGTCATAATTCTAGCAAGGAGACTTTATGAAACTATTATTTAAAGATTTTAATACAAAAGAGACTATTGCTACCAAAATGATAGATGTTGGTGCTCATGTTCCAAGAAATCATGATACGGTTATCATTAACGACTCTAGATGTGTAGTCGTCTCGGTTGAATATTTTCTAAAAAATATTGAAAACGAACTTTATGAAAAAATAGAAGTTTACCTTCAAGTTTTTAAACCTACCAATTGAAGATATTGTTCTGCTTCTTCACCTAAATCTAGATAATCTCCATATTTAGTTTTTAGAATGTCTTTTAAAGCAACAACAATAGGATCTTCACCTTCTATTTTATTTACAGAAGAAATCCATTTATTTTTTTCTTTATCGAAATAAAATCCTACTTTATACTCAGTTAAAATTGTACTTGCCTGAGTCCAATCAGATGTTGGACAATATGAAATAGCATGTACAAACTTATGGTTTTTCTTAACCTTCATTTGTTTTGACCAACCAAAACCAACAAGATATGTTGCAGGCATTATCTTTTGATCTTCAATAAAGTATCCACTAAATATTCCATCAACAAAACCAAAAGATAAACCTTCGTTTTTCTTATCTAATTTTGCTATAGCAAAATCAACTGCCAGATTTGAAGCATTAATTATTTCTATCATTTTGACACCGTAATATATTTTACTTTATTTTCTTCCATAAACTTTTGAAGAATCTCTTTTGCCAAACTATCTTCCATATATTTCATTTCTGACAAATATATTTCTCTGAAATTAGATTCTGGATATGGATAAGCATCCTTTTCCAAAATATCGTGTGCTTTGTTGTAAAAAGCAATTTTTTTCTCTTCAGCAAAGATACAAAGATCAGCAAAATCAACGACATTTTTAATGTTTTTCATATTAAGTTCCTTTGTTTTATTATAGCACAAATTATTGATTATTGATTTTTTTTTGCTAAATTAATTAAATTATGAAAAATTTTTTATTTGTTTTTTTACTTATTTCCAATTCAGCATTTTCTCAAGGATATTATCAGCCAGAAAACTCTCAAGACAGTCAAGGACAAACTGTTTTTCAAGGGCTTGATCAAAAGATTTTAAAAAAAGTAGAACCCTATAGACAAATTGTAGATTTTTCACATGTTGACCCTATCACTCAACAAGAAACACCATTCCCAACAAATCCAGTTTATGCTTATGACTATGCAGGAAATATTTCAAGAAATGGTGATATTTATTATTTATGGGAAGACAACACAAAAGTTAATAGAAATGGTGAAAGAGTTTTAACTAAAATTGAAACTGAACAACCAGTTTTACCAAGATATAGTGGTAAAACATACAGAAACTTTCAAGATTGGTTAAATGCAAAATTTTATGTGGAACCCACAATGCAAAAGAACTATGTTTTTAATACTCAAAATTTAGAAATACTAGACTATACTAATATTGATTACAATACAGGGATAAGATATCAAAATAGATATTTCCCTATTTATTCTTATGTTTATTATGGCACATATACCAATAATGGAATCAGAAGATATGTTTGGCTAAAAACAAGACCTGATTTTAACGGAAAGCCTATTTATCAATTAATATACACAAAAGATAAGGCGATACCCAAGCACACAGGCAGTAAAGTTTATCAAAACTCTGCTCAGTGGTATTATGACAAATTTGGAACAAATAGATAATCTTGACCTAAAGTAAAAAATTTAATACTTTATCTAATAATTAATTGAGAACTTATTGTGCCAGATAAAAATAGAGCTAAAAGATTAAAACGTTTTTTTATTGATGTAGATACATCAATTTTAAACTCACCGCACCCACACATCTCCATATCTGAAAATTATATTGTTTACACTCAAAAATTTGGAAAACTATTAATTCTTCATACCATCTTTACTTTAATAAGTTTTATATTGGCTTATTGTTTAAATAGTCTTTTTTATATAGGGTTATTTTTCATTCCTATGGGATTTATTTTAAATAAACTCTTGCCAAATCAAGAGAAAATATTTTTTGATAAAGAAGGCATTATTACTTCTGGTTTTTTTCATATCAAGAAAAAGCACCTTTATGATGATATCGTAGACATCTATTTGGAGGACAGTCCAACCAGGTGTAATGTCTATGGACTATTAGAAAATGATAAATTCCTTGTCGGACTTTCATTAAATCATGAAAATGCAGAACACCTTATGAATGTTGTTAAGGCAGTTGTTACCTTAGAAGGCAATATTGAGCAAACTCAACAAGAAAAAACATCTTGATATAATTCAATAGTTTGTGCTATAATTACACAAACTAAAGGTGTTATCATGAATGTTTTTATCACAGGGACTGTTGGTTCTGGCAAATCTAGCTTTGCTAAGTTTTTAATTAAACACCTTGACCCTACTTTTTTTGAATATATTGATTTGGATGCTGAAGCTAAAAAAATTATTCAGGAATATAACATTGAGATTCCTACTGATAAAAACATGTTATTTTCAGATCAAGCTGCTCTTTTTTATATTGAGAAGAAAGTTTGGAGCCATCTCAATTTACCAACCACTGATAAGACTAGAATTATTGAAGCAAGTACTTTTTTTGAGTCACCAAAACTATACTCAAAAGAAGATATTATTATTTGTGTTGAATCTGAACAGTTTGAAAAAAACGTATTAAACAGAGATGGTGTTGATAGGGCTAAACTAATCAATCAAAACCAAATTAGTAAAAAAGTTAAATCAATTTGTGCTGATTATACTGTTTCAAATAACAGTAATCTTTGGGACTTAGAGCAAAAAGCAAAATATTTTGCTGAAAACCTCAATCACCAAAAAACTGATTTATTTAAACAAGAGCTATCTTTTCTAAAAAATGAATGGGTAAAATACTTTCCCGAAATACCACTTAAACTTTTTAACGATGTAATTAAAGAGTATATTAGACTTGACCGCTTTTATCACAATCAATCACACTTAGTTTATTTATTGGATAACTTTAATTTATTAGTTAAAGAACATGTTATTCTAAAACTATGGAAAAGAGCTATAGTTCTAGCAATTTTCTATCATGATGTTAAGATGAAATTTACACTGAATGCTCAAAATGAGGCTGATAGTGTAGAGTTTTTATTTAATAGCTTTAAAGAATTTGATTTACTCAAGCATTCTACAATTGGGTCAAGAAGCTTTGTAACATTGGCTGCCGATTTAATTTTAGCTACTCAAAATCACAAAACAAATGAATTTATCGCATCTTCTGAGTTTGGAGACACATTCTTTAAATTGTTTTTAGATTTAGATATGATGATACTTGCGGATAAATCCAACTTCAATAAATATGAAGAAGGTATTAGAAAAGAATGGATGAATTTTTCTGATGAACAATATAAGCAAGGTAGAGCTAAAGTTCTTTCATCGTTTTTAAATGAAGATGTCTTTCTTTCTCCTTTATTTGCAGAACTTAACCCCATTTCTAAAAACTTAATAAATGATTTAATAATCAAGCTAAAGGATTAATATGAACACAATTGGAATTTTTGCAGGTAGTTTTGACCCAATTACATTTGGTCATATTTGGATGATTCAAAAATCAATTAAACTTGTTGATAAGCTATATGTAGCTGTTGGCATTAATCCTAGTAAAAAATATTATTTTACTAATGAAGAAAGAATGCTTTTAGTTAAAGAAAGCCTCCGTAACAACATTGATATTGACGACTTTGATAGAATTGAAATCATCAAACTTGATAATGAATTGCTTGTTAATAAAGCGAGAGAATTGAATGCTACACATCTTATTCGTGGACTTAGAGATGGTAAAGACTTTGAATATGAACGACAAATTCAAATTGTTAACTCAAAAATTGCTCCAGAGTTAGAAACGGTTTATTTTGTAACACCTCCAAACTTAACAGAAGTTAGCTCATCTATTGTGAAGGGGTTGGTTGGTTATGTAGGTTGGGAAAATATCGTGAGCCAATATGTAGACAGTATTGTGCTAAACACTTTAAAAGCTAAAATGGATAAATAATGTTTGATATATCTTTAGGTGAATTAGTTGTCATTTTAATTGTTATGCTTGTTGTTTTGGGACCTCAAAAAGCAACAGAGACAGCTAAAAACATAGGCAGATTTATTTCTAAAATAAAAACGATGGCTCAAAATATTAGCTCTGAATTCAACACACAAATTAAACCAATTCAAGAAACCTATGAAGAACTACATAATGTAGAAAAACAAATACATTCACATTTTTTAGATACAGACAATCAACAACATATTCTCAAAAGAAACAGAAAGCCAATTAGACCTAAAAATAAAATATTGATTAAAAAGATTAAGTTAAAGAAAAATATTAAGCGACAATATTAAGCGACAGTGATATCTTTTATTTTATTCATAATTTCTTCTTTTGATATTTTTTGATTTTCTTCTATCTCACAATCACCTTTGTGTTCATGCCAAAAAAATAATGAAACTCTTTCTTGCTGACTTAACTTCAATACGGCATCTAATTTTTTTTCTGTGAATAAAATTAATTTACCATTTGGCAAAAAATCTTCATTTGTAAACAAATCAATACACTCTAAAGATATATCTCTTTTATCTTCATTGATGATTTTTTTACCTATAGCAAGGATAATCTTTCCTTCTTTGTCTATATAAATTAATAAACCATTCAGATATCTTTCAAATTCTAATTTTTTAGATAAAATTTTGGCTTCTTCTTTTTCTTTCATCAATTCTAATTTTTCTATTAGAAATGCTTCCTTAATATCACCAACTTGTTGTTGGTGTTTTTCATTTGTTATGAACCCAGGGATAATTTTTGAAATGATAGTTTTTACTTTTGAAGATTGATTGTGACTTATTGGCATTTTAAACCTCTAAAGATAGCTTTTACTAAATTAGGAGGAATTGCTTCACCAATTACTTGCCTAATAAGGTTTTCATTAGCCCAATCTGGTGGATTCCAATCATCTGCCAAACCAGTTAATCTAACAATCTCCAAAACACTAAGAACTCTTGCATCTGAATATGTTCCATCTTTTTTTAATCTACCTGGATGGACATTATTTTGGGAAGAAACACTACCATTTGCCATAGTAATGGTTGGGGCGGGCTTATCCCACGATATTCTTTTATAGGTTGTGGCAAAACCTTTTATTTTTCTACCATCCTTTTGAGGAAAGTATACTTTATTTTCATGAGCAGTTTTACCAGTAGGAGTATGCTTCATCCATAAAACATGATTCTCATTATGTTTTTTAGCATAATGGAATTTGTGAACATTAGATTTTTCACCAGCCTCTAATGAAGGCAAATCTCCTATTGATTCTTCTACACTAACCCATTTTTGTTTTATAGGATCAACCCATTCGTAGCTGTCTTTATATATTCTTGTAAAAGAACGCTTTCTATTTTGTGGTGTTCCATAATCAGCAGCATCAAAAACATCAAACTTTACTTTATAACCATATTTATCTGCCACTTCTTTGATGTAATCTTTTATGTTTATTGCTTTGCCTTTTACCAATATAGATGTTCTGAACATTTGAGGCACATTTTCAATTAACATAAACTCTGGTTTTAACTCTTTAAAAGCATCCATTGCTTTTATGATTAACGAGTTTCTTGGATCATCTTCTTTCATTTGTCCAGCAACACTCATTCCTTGACAAGGTGGAGTTGCCATAATGAAATTTACCTGTTTTTCTTTTGCTGAATCTATAATCTTTTTAAACACTTCTTTATTCGTAATGTCTCCAGCAATTACATCATGTCCGTGTAAGTGCTTGTAAAATTTTGCTCTTTCTTCCAACAATTCATTTGCTAGGACAATAGGATATCCTATACCGTTTAAATATGTTTCAGCAATTCCAACATTAGCAAATAAACTAAGACCTTTAAATTTCATTTTACTCTCTATTAAAACCTTATTTTTAGATAATTATGCATAAATGTCAAACTATCTAAATTAAAATACTATCAATTAATTTTTTTATATGCTAAAATTAATTCTATGGAAAATACAGAAAATATAAAAGCAATTTCTCAGTTCATTGCTAAACAACTAAAACAAAACGAACTGCCAGCAACTAAAATTTTTGATTTATGTCAAAAACAATCATTTGATAATAATGATGTTTTAGCATCCATCAAACAATTAACAGACGATAAAACAGTAATTTCTCACAACAGAATGTTTTATCTAACTAAAAATTTAGATGTAAAACATGGGTTTATCCATTCAAACATTACTGGATTAATCTGGATTGAAGATAAAGATAAAACCAATTCTTTTGGAGTTTGCTTTGATGTTCCAGAGAAAGTAACCCCAATTGGAAACAAAAAAGATGCTGTAATAGGTTCAGCATGTTCTTATATTGAACTTGAAGATGGTGAAAATAAGTTTTGTTATATCTTAAATACCACACAACATAAACCAATTAAAATTCTTGCTTCAAAAAATCACAGAACTTGGGTAAATATTAATAACAACTACTATTCTAAGATTAAATTAAGCAAAGAATTTCAAATGGAATCTCTATCAGGCATTAATAACGGTGATATTATTGAGTTGCTTTCAGAAAATGGAACCTTCCAACTTTTAAATAAGATTGGGAATATCTCTGATAAAGGAATTGAAAGTTCTATTGTTAAGATATTGGCAGATGTAAAATCCCCTAGCGATACAATATCTATTTCTAAAAATAAAAATAAATTTAAAACATTATCAAATGAATTTATCACTATTGATGGAACATCAACAAAAGACATTGATGATGCAATCTCTATTGAGAAAACCAGTGATGGATATAAACTTCTAGTAGCTATTGCCAATGTTGATGCTACTATTCCAAAAGACTCAAAAGAAGATCTCTTTGCTAAACAAAATGCAATCACATTTTATTTAGAGTTTGAAAAACTATCTATGTTTCATGAAAAAATTTCTGAAGATATTTGCTCTTTAAATATTGGAGAAGATAAAAACGCTTTTGTTTGTGAAATGATTTTTGATAATAAGGGTGTTCAAAAATCATATTCATTTTATGAAGCAAATATTAAAGTTTCATACAAAACACCATATGAAGATGTAGATTCAATTTTTTCTAACTCACCAACACAATCATCCTTTTATTTTGATGGGCAAAATGTTAATAAAATTGGTTCATCTATTCCTAAAAATCTGAATGAACAACTTAAAAACTTAAAAGAACTTACAGATTTTCTCAAAAAAGAAGAGATGGAAAGGGATTATTGGTTTTTGAAAATGCCAGAACATGTTCTTGGAGATGATGGTAAAATTGATCACTTAGAACTAAAAGAAGAAAATCGCTCTATTAGCCAATCCATTGTTGAGAACTGTATGCTTTCGGCTAATATTGCCGCAGCAAATATTCTCAGAGAAAAGGCTCCCAATATTGGCATCTTTAGAAATCAAGCAACTAAAGTTGAATTTGAAAAACCAATGCCTGCTTCATATGAAACAATCAATGAAGGACATTGGGGATTACAAGAAGAAACTTATACACATTTTACATCTCCAATTCGCAGATATTGTGATTTAGTTGTCCATAGAGTTATTAAATCAATTATTTATAATCAACCATCACCATATACAGAAGAAGAAGTTAAAGATATTGTTAATAATATTAACAATCAACAATACAAGCATAAACAAATGAATTCCAAAGAAAGAGTTCTTTTAAAACAAGAATACCTACAAAATCTCGTATCAAATAAAGAACTAAAATCAAAATTTGAATTAGCTAGCTTTAATTTAAACGGCTGTCTCTTTACTAATAAACAACATATAGAGATTTTTCTGCCATTATTTAAAGTTCAAACAGAGATTTCAGAGTATTTATCCCAAAACATGAAAGATAAGGATGTTCAAAAACATATTGACTATATCAATAATTATTGGCAAATGAAGGGATTTATTGATAGATACAATTGGACTGATAATAAAAAAGATGTCATTATGAAATTCTATCTCAAAGAACATAAGATTGAACAAGAGAAGAAACAAAAACCACAATAAATCCACAAAACAAGGATTAAAAGCCACTAATTGTGGCTTTGACTTTTTTTCAACTTGTATTTACAATTAATCTCTAAATAGTAGAGGCTAAAATGTCTAATATGCTTAATAGCAACACAAAAATAAAACAATTTTTCCACGAAGCAACTAACACTTTTTCTTATGTTGTTTACTCATCACTTTCTAAAATTGGATTGATTATTGACCCAGTATTAGACTATGATCATAAATCAGGAAAAGCATCCACACTATCATCCCAACAGATTTTAGATTTTTGTGAATCAAATAGCTTAAAAATTGATTGGATTTTAGAAACACATGCTCATGCCGACCATCTTTCTTCAGCACAATTCTTAAAAGATAAATTAGGAGCAGAAGTTTGTATTGGAGAAGGTATTAGGCAAGTTCAGCAAACTTTTTCATCCATTTTTAACATTAAAGATATCACAGAAAATCATTACTACTTTGATAAATTACTGAAAGATGGAGAAGTTTTATTAGCTGGTGAACTTGAAATAGAAGTAGTTTCTACTCCAGGACACACACCTGCTTGTTGTAGTTTCAAAGTAGGAGAAAACCTCTTTGTAGGAGACACTTTATTTATGCCAGATGTTGGTTCAGCAAGATGTGACTTCCCAGGAGGTAATGCTGAAACCCTATATGACTCTGTTCAGAAAATATACTCATTGGGTGACAATATGAGACTTTTCATGTGTCATGATTACCCTAAAGATAGAGAACATCAGTTTATGTCTTCAGTAAAAAAACAAAAAGACACAAATATTCACCTCAAAAAACACATCACAAAAGACATATTTGTTGATATGAGAACCAAAAGAGATTCAACTCTTGAGATGCCAAATTTAATTTTTCCAGCCATCCAATTTAATATTAGAGCAGGTGGTAATTTGCCAACTGAAGACAATGGAATTTCTTATATCAAGATCCCCATAAAGTTGACTTAATCTATTTATAATGTAAAAAATAATGTGAGAACCATTATGGATATATGTTAACAAATATAAAGCAAAAACTCTTAATTATTTTCTTACTTCTTCAAGTAGTAATTCAAGCACTATTCTTATTAGATTATGATTTAAACTCAGTAAAATTTTTACCAAGAGTAATCTCTTTAGTTTTTGTTGCCCTTATTGTTAATGGTGTTTGTTTTGGGCTATTCTTTCTACTCTTTAAAAGAAAACTTTTAGTTTTACCACTAGCACTAGCTTTAATGCTTTCTAACAGTCTTATTTTCTTAAACTTATATCAAGGAAAATTAGCTTTTCAAATCAATCAATTTTTAGGTGACAGATTTATTAATGATATTTTTAGCATCAGATTTGTGAATGCATCGGTTAATGATGGTAATCTATCTTGGGGAATTGCCTTAGGAACATATGTTGGAATATTATTAATTATTTATGGACAGTGGTTTATTAAAAAGAAAAATGACTTTGATAATAAAGTGGAAAAACAACTTATCTTTATGGGATTAGGTATTTATTTAGTTTTATTTCCTTTTGTTTTTGTATTTACTCACTTCACTTTTGTAGGAAGCAACTATCAATATATGCAAGCACTTATCAAATATACACACAGTGCTACAGAAATATATGAAAAAGACAATCAAAGAGACACTTTTAATATTAAAGAATTAAAATGGTTCCCCAATATGCAAGAAGCTGTTTCTTATTACAAAAGCCCAAAATTTAAAGGACAGGTCAGCACATCAAAAAATAAAACAGAATTCTATAACAGTGCTATTGGTAAACTAGACAAAGTATTTTATGATGGGTGGAAAGATAAACCACCCGTTAAATACTCTGAGATTGAAAGGTTCCACGATTGGGTTCAAATATCATATAACTTTAATTTTGATGGTGTTAATGCTCAAAATAAAACAGTTTGGTATTCTGAAATATCTCCAGTCATAGGAAATGCCAGACAAAAAGACGAAGATTTATTAAGACACAGTGTTCTTTATTTACGAGAACTAAAGGATGGTTCAGTTTACTCTATGATTGATTTTAATAGAACATTTAAAAATCATAAAATGAACTATATTTTTAACTTCTTTTTTATTTTATACCATGTCTTTTATATCGGGCTATTTCTATACTTGATTACACTTCACAGCAAGAAAAATATAGGAGGTAAAAATGTTTGACATGTATCAAGAGCCAAGCATTATCCCTCAATTGATTTCTATATTTTCAATATTGAATACATTTTTTATATGGCTTATTCCAGCATTTGTATTTAGATTGGCATATTTCTTTAAATCTGAATCTACACTTCCAGTTTATTATGTTTATTGGTTTGCCGCAATCATAACATTTATAAACTACTTAGGGGCTGATATTAATTTATTTTTTATAACCCCTATTTATTTAGGCTTAGCATTTATTTGTTATAAATGGATTACTCAAAAAAGCATTAGATGGATTAATATTTCCATGCTTTTATTTATGTATTTTATTATAGCTACTTATGCTTTCTTTAATTACAAGATTCATTACATTACATATGTTTTCTTTACTACCAACGATATTTTAGAGTATGCCTTTAAATTTAAGCCTTACTTCTTGATTTATCATGTTGGAGACTTCTTAGGTAGTGTTAGTTTTGTTATTAATAATCAAACCGTTGAATATATTAATGAACCACTTCAAAACAGAATATATGTATTCTATTATGGACTGAATATAATAGGTTTAGCTAGTTGGTTGTTTATTTATTTTGATGTGTTGAATAAACACCAATTCAAATTTGATTCAAAAATATTTTTAAGAACAAAAGATGATAGGAACAAAAAAGATACGGAAAACAAAAAAATAGGGGAAATAAAAATGCATACAGAAGAAATAAACTTAAGACAAAAAGCCTTACTTGAAAAAGAAAATCAGATTAAAGAAAAAGAAAATAATTTTCTTATGAAATTACAGCAAGATAAAAAAGATATTAAAGATATACAGATTTTAATTAAAAATCTTGAACAAAGAGAGCTTGAAGTTGAAATAAGATTTTTAGAAATCTCCCTAAAAGAAGTAAAATTTGATCTTACTCACCATCCTATTTTTAAATCTTTGAAAACCATTGAAGATTTACAAAAATTTATGCAACAACATGTTTATTGTGTTTGGGATTTTATGTCATTACTAAAGAGACTACAAAATGAAATATGCTCAACTACAGTTCCTTGGAAGCCAATTAAAAATGGAGATGCCGCTCACTTGATTAATTCTATTGTCTTAGGTGAAGAATCAGATGAACTACCTAATGGTGGTCATGCTTCTCATTTTGATTCTTATATAAAAGCCATGAAAGAAGTTAAAGCTGACACTTCTAATATTGAACAATTTATCAACATTTTAAACTCAGGTGATTTAGAAAAAGCTTTAAATGTTATTCCTCAGCCTGCTCAAGAATTTGTAAGACACACTCTTGAAATAGCAATTAATGGAACTTTAAGTGAAAATTTAGGTAGTTTCTTCAATGGTAGAGAAAATGTTATCCCCGCTATGTTTTCAGAACTATTGAATCAATGGACTATTGATAAAAACCAAGCCCCTATGTTTCACTATTATTTAGTCAGACATATTGAATTAGATGCTGATGAACATGGACCTGCTTCAGAAAAACTTATAGAAAATGTTTTAGGGGATGATAAGCAACTTTATATAGAAATGCTTAAAGCTTCTATATCTAGTGTTAAATCTAGAATATTACTCTGGGATAAACTTTATACTTTATTAAATAAATAATTTATGTACAGAGCTTTAAATTTTAAATTTATTCCTTTTTTTAAGTTCTTCACTTGGCAACTTTAAGTTTAATACATTAGCATTAAAAGCTACCTTAGCCATATTAAACTCTTTGTTTACAATAGGATCAGGCTCTTCATTAAAAAACAATTGCAATGAACCTATCGTATTTTCATTCAATTTAAATTCATTTTTACTTATTTTAGCCAAACTAAATTTTAACCAAGCTACATATTTTTCTTTACTTTCTTTATAAACTTTTTCATCTTTCACAAAAGACATTAATTGTTCAATAAATGATTCTCCATATTTATTTTTTTGAAATGGATTTTCTAAAAGCTCAAAAGTTTTATTAAAAATATTTTTAACCAAGTCGCCATACATACCAGATGGACTGTATTTATCTAAAAAATATAAAATATTATATCCGTCTTTATCTACCAGGTCTAAACTAGCTCCGTGTTCTAAATGAAACTCAATTACTTCTTTAGGAGCTCCATTCATGAAACAATAAAACATTATATTTCTTCCAAGCTCATTTGTTTGATTAAAATCAAAGCCATCTTTACGAGAAACTGTAGTGTTACTTAAATCCAATTTTGTTTTATAGACAAACTCTAAAAACTCAAAGAAATGTGCGCCCGCTATTCCACAAGTATGAATAGATGTGAAATTGAATAATATATTTTCATTGCTTCTATTTAGCAGAAATAAGTCTTCTGTATTATTAACCAAATAATCTAACCAATGTTCATAAACAGGATATCCGTCTCTTGGAGAGTTTTTCACACCAAGAACATACATTAATAGATTCTGACCACCCTTATCTTTATGATTGATATCAAAACCATAATCATTGACCAACATTTTTAAATCATTTTCAGAAGGGTATTTTTTCATTAAATATGACAATCCATTGGAAGAAAAATACATCTTACTTGCTTCAAAAATATCCTTCCAAAATGCTGGACTATCTTTTAAATCTGTATACTTTACAGTTTCAAAAAGCAAAGACTTTTCTTCTAGATTTCTAATTTCGTTTATTTGGTAATTTGAATAATTCATTAAATTTTCACTTTATTGGATTTCTTATTTGTAGCTCCAGAAAAATCACTTCTTAATTTATCTGACAAAAATTCTGCTGTTTTTTCTTTCACAAAAAAATTTAGTTGGCTTCCAAAATTATTAACTTCTTTTCTATCTTTAAATCTAGAAACCACATTGAACAATTCATCAAAAACTCTTTTATTTAAAGCTGATGTAGAAGGATTACAGACAATATTCATTTTTTTAATACCAACTTTACTATTGTCTTCTTCCATTAAAATGCTTTCAATCTCAAGTTCTTTCATCTCAGCAATAGACTTTGCATAAAATTTGATACTCCCAATTAATTCTGATGCTTTAAGCTCACCATTTAAATTAGCATTGGCAATTTTTTCTGGGTTATATGATATTGATAGGCAAGTGTATTCTTGAATTGAATCTAAAATATTATCTTGTTCTTCTATGGATTGTATTTTTGTGAAATATTTTCCTAACTGACCTTGAGATTTAATGTGATTTGTAAATGATTGATATACTGCTTTTTGAACATCTACATTTTGAAAACTTTTAGTGTTAATCATTGCTTCAAAAATAGCAGTTTTTCTTTCTTGATCATCTAAAGTTTCAAAGACATTTTCTAATTTTGTCCAAGAATGCTCTAAAAAAGAAGGTCTGGAAACATACTCAAATAATGTTTTCTTATAAGGCTTTAATACTTCTATAGCACTATTTACATAACTGTCGTATTCGTAACTCGTGCTTCTATAATTTTTTTTAATAATTTGCGCTAATGCTACATCAGAATGATTATTATCTAAACAATATTTAATGTACTGAAAAAATGGTTTTAGATTATCAATTTTATCAGCGCCAGCCTCTATTAAATCTTGAAATGAATAGTCACTTATTTTTTCACTACTCTTAGGGCTTCTAATTCTATATCTAATTGACATAAAAGCATCATTAAAAACACCATAATTGTGTTTTTTAGCGAACTCTTTGAACACTTCTAATGATTTTGTTTTTATAGATTTTTTCATAATTAATTTGTCTTTTATTTATTATAATCAAATTAAAGACAAAAACAAAATTAGAATAATTATTTTTTCTTTTCCAAGTAGACAATTCTCATATTGCCTTCAGCTATAAACAAGATATCATCTCCAACCTTTAATCCACGCATGGCTTTTTCATCTTGAACCTTAAATAACATTGTCATGGCGGGCAGCCTCATATTCTTCAGTGGCCCGTGCTTTACCAATAAAGTATGATTTATCCAATCTATTTTTTGGATTGTCCCATCACTGAGTTCTACTTTTTCTTGAGGGTTATTTTTATTTGCTTCCGTTGATAAATCTTGTCCAATAGCTTGGCTAAAATTTAATAAACAAAAAATACTAATAAATACTAGAAGTGATTTTTTCATAAAACCTCCCATAAGTTTTATTTGATTAAATCACAAAGGTGATGCTTGTTTTGAAACTAGCGTTGGAAATGCCTTAACTAATTGCACTCCAGTAATTAAAGTTAGCATCTTCTTTTATTTCTTTGTTTTCAACAAGTTTTTCTATACAGCAATCGCAAATTGTACCTTTTGCAAGATAGTGTTTAGAGTCTAAGCTAACGATAAATCTTGATGTATCAAAAGCAGAGCCATAGCTAGATAAAATATATGAATTTTTTTCTTTATTGAAAAAATCGGAGGCACAACCTACTGCTTGACTAGTTTCAGCACTAAAACAATCAGTAAAGATTGTTTCACAAACATCACATTTCACAGTTTCCATACTATCTCCTTTTTATAAGAGTTTAAACTAAACGTCATAAAATGTAAACGAAAAAACTCAATTATGTCCCTAAATCTTTAATATAGTTAGGGTTTTCCTTGATTAGATTATATCCATTTTGCATTTTCTCAGCCAATTGTGGGTTTAGATTACCAACCTTGCGCACCAAATGATTCACAAGGGAAAGCTCTAACCTATCATAATCATCTTCAATATTTAGAACAAATGTATTTTCTGGGTTGTAATGACTAAAATCCTGAAGGGCTTTTTTATGTTCATATTCCATACAAAAAATCATATCGGCGGTTCTCAATAGATTATCATTGATTGGAGATAGTGCCATATCTGATACTCCAGCAGAACGAGCTTCCACACCACCAAAAAGACAAAGCAATTCAGCAGTTCTACTACGTAATCTAGCAACACTACATACGAATAAAAACATTATTTTGACTCCAAAGCTAAAGAGTCTTTATTATATCACAATTGGAGAACTTAGGATCTTTTTTCAATATATCTAAAGTTAATTCTTCCTTTAGTGAGGTCATATGGAGACATCTCAATTCTCACTTTATCCCCAAGGAGAATTCTAATCATATTTTTAGCCATCTTGCCTGACATATAAGCTATGATAGTATGACCATTTTCTAATTTAACTTTAAATTTGGTGCTCGGTAAACACTCTGTTACCACACCGTCTATTTCAAGCATGTCTGTTTTTGCCATATATTAAATCTTTTTGAATATGAACTATTACAATCTTTTTATTAAAAAAGTCAATAAAAATTGAACTCTTTTAAATAAAAAACCTATTTTTTTTAAAATATGTTATAATTTTATAAACAAATATAGGGGTTTTCATGGATTATTTACTTTCTGGTTCTTTAGCTTATGACACAATTTTGTTGCATCAAGGTGAGTTTCATCAAAAAATTCTACCAGACGAAATCGCAAGACTTAATGTTGCTTTTGGCATTGATGACATTCGTATGGAATATGGTGGCACTGGTGGAAACATTGCCTATAATTCATCTTTATTAAACCTCTCTCCAATGCTAATCACATCTGTTGGCTGTAAGAATTGCGATGACTATGTATCACACTTGAAATCAAACAATATTGATACAGGCTATTTAAATTATGTTATAAAAGAAAGTGTAGCCAGTGCTTGGATTATGACTGATATTAATAATAACCAAATTACTGGTTTTAATTCTGGTGCCATGAAGCACACACCTAAAATACCAACACTCACACCAAATCTTTGGCATTTAGCACCAGATTCAGCATTAACCACATTACATTTTGCCAAACAAGCCACAACACAAAATAAAAAATATTTTTTAGATCCAGGACAAGCATTATTTTCATTAGCCAATCAAACTGAAGAAACCGAACAAGTCTTTTCTTTTAAACAGGCAATTGAAAATTCTACAGGATTATTTGTAAATGATTACGAGTCCTTAATTCTCCTAGAGCAAACTGATTCAACTCTTGAACAACTTTTAAACAATTCTAAACTGGAATTTATTGTTGTCACAAAAGGCAGTAAAGGTGGAACACTTTACCAAAAAGATAAGCAATTTGATTTCCCAGTAGCAAATCCAAAGCAAATAGTTGACCCAACAGGTTGTGGAGATGCTTTTAGGGCAGGTTTTATTTCACAATATATTAATAAACAAAGTTTGGAAGACTGTGTTTATATGGGTTCTGTTATGGGTTCATTTGCCATTGAAACATCTGGTGGACAATCTCATAAACCTTATTTTGAAGAAATTTATGAACGATTTCATGAATTGAAAACATTAGTTTAATTTCAATACAACTAAAATAATTGTTTTAATATTTTAATTTCCTATAATTAAACATAGGAGATTAAAATGAAATTTACTGCCCAAGACTTATCTACTGCCATTCAATTTTTACGTAGCACATTGCGTTCATCAGATAATTTCCACACATACTCTCAAAGTCCAATTCATAAAATAGTATATAAAGAGTTGAACTCTTTATCTAGAAAAGAAATAGAATCTTATGCTACAACAAGGTCTCAAGAATCAATCAAGGATTCTATATTGGATATAAGAAATCCATATTTATTTTCTGCTTTAATAGATAAAAAAGCATTTTTAGATAGTTTCTCACCAGAATCTAAATGGATATTAAAACACACTAAAAACAAAGACCACTTTATTTATGAAGCCGTTTTTTGGCTTGAATATGAATTTAGACAACAACCTAAAAAAAGTAAGATTGATATTCCCCTTTTATTTGAGAAAATCACAGAAAAAACTGGGGATGAAACTCAAAGTCCAAATCAAATCGTACTCTTAGATGCTTTCTGTAAAGAATACATAAAGAAAGAGCAGGATTTAATTATGAATTATCTTTTTAGTTGGTCAGGTTTAAAAATAGATGATAGCTTTGATTTTCTCGTAACAAAACTACACTCAAACAATATTGATTTATCTAACAACAAATCTTTTACAGAGAGATTTCTGCCACTATCTACTGATAATAAGAATTTAAACCTATTCATTAGTTCTTTATCTATTCCATCAATTAGTAAACTATTAAACTCAGGATTTACTTTTGACGAGAAGAATTATCAATATAATGATAAAAATATATTTATGGCGGTTATAACATCAGAAAGAAAAGATATCATTGAAACTATATTGCCAACCTTAAAGGACATTACCCCTAAAGCTGGAACCCTAGAAGAGCAAACAAAATTTGTAGAAGATTTTTGCTCTGTTAAACCACCAAGTAAAGTTCCTCAAGATCTATTGAAGAAAATACAGAACCAATACTTTAAACTTCTATTAGAATCTTCACTTAATAACTCAAATGAAAATCCTAATAAAAAAGTTAAAATTTAAAATTATTTTCGGTCCTCTTTTAAGAAGCCCTCATTGACCATATAATCAACATATTCTTCTACGGTATTGATTACATATTCTTTCTTTTGGGTTGTAATTTTGTGAGGAGCAGACTCATACAAGAAATAACCAACATCTTCTGCCCAATGGTCAAAAACAAAATCAACCAAATGATCAATTTGAGTTCTTAAACCACTAGTATAAGTATTGTCAAAAAAAGGATCACGAATCTCCATTGGAACAGAATCAATCCATTTGGTTTGTTTTTGTTCCAAATCCAACATTTGCTGAAGCAACTCTTGAACTTTTTTTGCTGACATTTTCATATTATTCCTCGTTTATTAATGGTGTTAATTGTATCATTTATTAAACAAACAGGCAATTCAATTTATGTTAAATTTTTAATTTTTTTGTGTCAGATATATTATTTTTCTGAGTTAGTTCTTTTCCCAAAAAGAAATAATCTACTACTGTTATGAAATCTTTAAAGTCTCTTATTTTTTCTTCTTCATCTTTATAAAAATGATTATTTTTACCAAAATCTAACAATTTTATTTTTAATTCTTCAATTGGTATTTTTTTGATGAAATACCTTTCCATTATACGATCTAATTTCTTTGGTAAGATTTCTACTGAATGATTACTGTATATTGTTTTGATTAGAACATCGCAATTCCTTATTTCTTTCTTGAAATCTTTATATTGATCCACTATTTCAGCTAAATTATTTATTATAAAAGATTTGTCTTCGTAAAAAGATTTTGGCAATTCAGAAATAATTTCTGATATATTAAAATTTCTTAAATTATTGAAACTATATTCTTTTTCCAACTTTCTTTTTTGTTCTAAAATCTCATTAACCCAAGATTTATCAGACTTTAAAGACTCATCTGCTTCTTGAAAGATTGCTGATTTAATAATAGTCAAATGCTTCATTATTTCTCTGTCTTTTTTGAAGTGTCTTTTTACACCGTAGAAAACTTCAATGTTTTCTTTCATCAACTCAAACATAAACTCTCTATCTTTGACTACTTTAGACGGTATGGATGAAGAAATTGAATCTGCCCTATATAGATCCTTAAACACTTTTTTAATTAAAAACTTATCTGATCTTAACTCTGTTGGTAAATATGCATAATTGAACGGACTGTCTGCTACAGCCTTTAAACAAAAAGATTTATCTTCAAAATTATCCTTACTAGCATACTTTAAGTAATTGTTTTTATACATTCCTTTTAAATGCTCAAAAAACTCTTCACTTTGTACATTATCTGCTAACAAATAAATATCTGGATTTTTTTCTAAACAAGAAAAAACAAAATATTTATCATCCAAACATTCTTTAGGAATGAACTTATATTCTTTTGTTGACGATTCAACAGTTGAAAAATATTTCATTAAGAAATACTTATTTTCTCTCAACTCTTCATCATACTCTTCAAATTTTTTATTGGGACTAATTTTATAATTTTTCATAAATTAATTATATCAATTTAAAATACGATTAAAAGTTATTTTAAAAAAATGATAAATATAATTATCAAAACACGAAAAATGTTCAACATATTTAACAAAAAAGAGCCTTTCGGCTCTTTTCTTATGGTTTATTGCGACTGTTTCTTTCTGCCACAGCTTCCCTGTGAACACTGAATACAGGATCAAACAATGTTTCCACAACTTTTTCATTGTGACGGAGGCGCTTAAGATGAAAGTTATCAATGTAGCTTCTGAGAAAATGTGTCTTACCTTCATTTCCTGGCTTCCTCTTTAACTCATCAGGCATCTCTACTTGCTTGTGTTTTTTCATAGCATAAGTACCAGACTTGAAAAAATCAGGATAAGCATGCCAATCAATACCTTCATCAGCGAGCATCTGAATTTTTTCTTTTGAATTCTTCCCAAGCAATTTTTTATCTGAAAACTTTGCATGAGCTGCCATGCTTACAGCATTTTTAATGGCATCATCTTGCCTCCAGATAAAGACATCAGCAGCATCTTGAAGTGTTGGAACATTCCATACACGGCAATCAAAGAAAGCAAACAAGTCTGCTTTTTCTGGGATATTCTTATGCACTTCATGATTAAACTTAGCAGTTGCCATACTTGCTAAAACTGAAGTAAGTTTTTGCACTCTGGAACCAAAATAGGTTTGTTGATGAGGAGCAGTTTTGAAATAAATCAATGTGATTTCATCACTTTGGGTGTATCCAAGACGGGCATCAGTTTTTTCCACAAGATAATTCATGGTTTCAACCATCGCATCAGATAGACGTTTGTCATATGGTCTAGCAAGACCACGAGTAAATGTATGGAATGCTTTACCGTCCAGCCTTACACACATTGGTTGATCTTCGTCAAGAACAACTTTAGCACTAGCACTTTCAAAAGCCTTGACTTTATCGCCAAAGGCATCATTTTTTTTATCACTCATTTTTTACTCCTTAGTTTCTGTAACAACTATTGCACAGATGGTGTAATTATAACACAAGTAAATAAAAAAATTCAAGATTTTTTTATCAAAAAACAACCCTAAAAAATCAACTTTATGCTATAATTAACCCATCTAAACACAACGGAGAAATTAAATGAATTTCAACTCTGACGCTAAGGTTCAAACTCTTCGCACCATCATGCAAGAACTTTTTAGTATTGAACAACAACTTCATGGGGTTGTTCATCCACAAATCACAGATAAAATTAACTCCCTCCATAAACTTGCTCATTCTGCTATTTCTGAAGAATTGGAACAAGAAGATAAAGACTGGGAGACCAATCACAAAGCTCTTGATGAGATTTCTTCAGAACATAAACTTCGCTCGGTTTGGTCTGTTAGTGAAATTGATTACACAAAGATGCAAGATTGTGCTCCCGAAATGACAGAAATCACTTATGAATCTTGGGGACCAACGCAATTTCATAAATTTGATAAGCCTACGACACCTACTTGGCTTGATCTTTGGAAAATTGGAGACACGCTTATTCAACAATCTGGAGATACTCATCATATCTTTATTGAATCTTTTGAGATGGTTGCTCCAGGAAAGTTTAAGATGTGGACAGGAAGCTAATTAACTATTAACTTAAACAACCATAAAAGCCACCAAATGGTGGCTTTTATTTTGCATTACAACTTAATTATATTTTTGGCTTTTGAACACTTAGATTAGCATCTTGTACTGGAGAAGTTTCTTTTCTCATTGATTTTAAAACTTCAAAAATATCTTCTTGCTTCTGAAGAAAACCATCTTCGTTCTTTCCAAAAATCTTTTCCTTAAGAGAACCAATTAAACCTATTTTTTGAATCCTTAATTTTTCAAATTCACTTTGTGTTATTTCTTTTATTTTTTCTGATTCAACAGAAAGTGTTACATCATTATCAAATCTGCTGTATTTTTCATATTGTTCAACAGCAATTGCTTTTGATGGAGCGTATTCAAATGAAGGAGCCGCCCTAAAACCCTGGTCTGTTTTAAAGCTAAATCTGAATTTATATTCAAGCACATAAAATTTATCTTTGTCTTTCATTAAGGTTATCTCATCGTATTTATTTTTCATATTCTTGCCTTCGCTTTCTTTATTTGCTCCACTTCTTCCAAAGCTTTTTCTTTTGATATAGAAACTTTTATCACAGTTTCATCTTTGTAACTTTCTGGACTCTTACCTCTTAAAAAAGTAATTAGCACAATTTTTTCTGCCTGTTTATCTAATTTAAAAACTAATCCTAAGCCGTATTTTTCATCTGAAAAAACCTTAATTTTTTGGTCTACACAATCTTCTATTGGACTTTGCTTTAAACCACCTTTAATCAATAATCTTAACAGTTGCAACTCACTAGCCAAAAATCTTTTCTTTAATCTATCTAGCCCATGTGGGGTTAAGTTACACTTATAACTAAAATAATCTTCAAAATATTGATATAGCGGTTTATTCATATATCTATTATATCTCATAGATATTTAATATCAAACTTATAGCAAAAAAATCAAATATTTGTTGCTAACAAGCCAGATTTTTGCTATAATAAACACATAGACAAACAAAACAGGAGTTTCAAATGTCCAAGCAAAAAACCGATAACGCTCAACAAGAATGGGATAAGGTTTTGAACACCAAAGAGAGTCATCAGTTCATCTCTGAAAAAAGCGCAGAAATGCTCAAGAAATTCAAAAATGGTGAACTCCAACCAATGGAAAACCCAAAAGATAAGAAATAAAATTAAGCCCCTAATTTGGGGCTTAATTATTTATACCTAGTTGATTTTAAGTTTCTATCAAAACTTGTATCTTTTCTTATAGACTGAATATTCTTAACTACATTAGATTTTTCTTCTTCAATTTTCTTTTCAATATCAGATTTTGGTTTAGGTAGGTTCTTTAAAACATTATTATATTTTTCGTGAGAACCACCCCAATACCAAGCAAATATTTTTACATCTTCATCCTCTATGATGTGAGCTAAAAATCTATCTGTTCCAACTTCTAAACAATATGTGTCTTTATGTCCCATCTTGCTTAGAGTTTTCCCAAACTGATTTAACTTATTTCTATCTTTTCCACCACTGTTAAAATATTCATTTTCTAAATTTTCTAACTCAGAAATAGTGTTGTAAATTTTCTGCAACTTCTTCTTATCGGCAAATTCTTTTTTAAGAATTTTGTCAAAAGATTCATCTTTCATTGAAAAACATTTTTTTGCCATAATTTACACCTATAATTTAATTATAGAGTTAAAATATGGAAATACAAACAAATTAACTGCTCTATTGATTGAGTTCTTCTTCAGATAGTGTAAAATAACATAAAGGAAACAAAAATATGTTAAACGTAGACGAAAAATTTATTCAAGACAATACAATCATTAAGGTTGTGGCTGGCTCTCATGCTTATGGAACAAACCTTCCTAGCAGTGATTGGGATGAGCGTGGTATTTTTGTTGACTCAATGGAAAGAATTATTCTTCCTTTTGAAAAGATTGAACAATTCCAATTTGAAAAAGATGATGTTGTAGTCTATGAGCTTTCTAAGTTTATGCCACTTCTTCTTGAACAAAATCCAAACATTTTGGAAATTCTTTGGGCTGAAGATAAAAATATTCTTTCTTTGACAGAAGAAGGTAAATACCTCATGTCTTTCAGAGAAACCTTCCTTACAAAGAAAATCAAAGATAGCTATGTTGGTTATGCTACATCACAACTTGGAAGAATTAAAGGACACAATAAATGGATTAACAACCCGCAACCAGAACAAGAACCTCAACAAATTGAGTTTTTTAGTGTTGTATGGAATTATTCCAACGATAAGGCATTTAATAAACAAGTTCCAAAAGATGATTACTTTGCTATCAACTTGGGAGATAATCACTTTGGTTTATTTAAAAATACTGACAAAGAGTTTTCTAATTGGATTGATAAAAAAGGCAAGACTAATCCTATTGATAAAACTAAGGTTTCTATCATCAATCAAAAACAAATGAAGCCTGAAATCATTGTTAAATTTAATGAGGCAGCATATAAAGCTAGCCATCAAAACTGGAAGTCTTATTGGACTTGGAAAAACAACAGAAATGAAAAACGTGCAGAATTAGAAATTAAGTATGGATATGACACAAAACATGCCATGCATTTAATTCGCCTACTTAAGACAGGTTGCGAAGTTTTAGAACATGGCAAAGTTTTTGTTCACAGAGAAGATAAGGATTTTCTACTTAGTATTAGAAATGGTGAATATTCTTATGAAGAAATCCTTAAGATGAGCCAGGATTTAACTGAAAAAGTGAATCAACTTGTAGTTAAATCTAACTTGCCAGAACAAGCCAATTACGATTTAGCTAAAGAAGTTATGCTTAATATCTACAAATCTAAGTGGAATTTAGATTTGAAAGATCAGAATAAAGTTAAATCTAAACTTAACAATTTTTGACAAACAACACAGTATTTCATACAGTAACACATTAATTTAATGGAGAAATTATGGGACAGCATATCATTACAGGAAAAGATGGTTCAACTTTAGAGTTAAATTTTTCATACGATAATGGACTGCCTACTAAGCCTATAATTAATCCTTCTTACAAAACTGGATATTCTGAAAAAAATAATTTTCATGTATTAAGCATGTATTTAAATGAAGAAGATTTATCTAATTTAGGCGGCTTAGATATAAAACAGGTTTTTATTTTTGAAAAAGAAATTTGGCTTGCTATTGATAACCACTATGTTGTTTTTGGAAATGTTCCCAATCTAATTATATTAGAGGCAAAAAATAAGAAATTGGTTTATTATTTTTATAAAGAAAATGGAACATTTATTGATGGGGTAAGAGTTGGATAAAATTGATTTATTTTTTTTGAACACTGGAAACTCTTTAACTATAACAAGCTTTAATGTAACTTTAAAAGAAAAAATTAAAGAAGATGTTTTAATTGAAAATTCTCAAGAATCCAGAAATTCTTTAACTAAAATTTATTCCTATCTTTTTGAAACTAAAGCAAAAGACGATACAGATTATAAATCAATTAAAACTTTAGAAAATAATATTGTTGAAACATTTACTTTTTTAAAAAACAATAATTTAATTCCAAATCTAAGTCCTTCCAGGATTAATTTTAGATTTTTAAGAGATTCTTTTGCTGAACAAAATACACACAACAAAGAGCAATTCGCTAACGCCAAGCTAAAAGATCCCACATTAAATAATGAACCAATTATAAATATTTCAACTGAACATGTTAAATTATTTTTCAACTCAAAGAATAATCTAAAAGGAAAGTTTCTTCATTCATTAAGAAAAAATTTCTCTAATATTCCTTTTAATATTTCAACCAATAATTCTAATAAAATAATTACGGAATTAACTACACTACATGAATATGGTCATTTTCTTTCTGCTGAAAAATTAAGAGGGACACTAATTTCAAGAACTCATAGAAATATTTCTGAAGAAAACAATTTTCCTATAAGTAACAAACCAATAAACACCAATGGTGGTAAGAGTGAAATTGAAATAAACCACATGAAAAATTTGTCTAGAAATATTTTAGAGGGATTTTCTGATTCTTTTTCAGTTTATTTAACTCAAAAGCATTATCCAAATGAAAATATTTATGAAAAATATTCTCAAAGTAGAAGAGAAACAAACTCAAAAAGTCGCAACACAATAAATTCTTATGATTTAAATGATGTTTTTAGATTAACATCTAAAATTAAACATAAAGATATTGAGTTATTGATGGATGATTTTTTTAATATTGCTATTAATAATTCAATTAATATAGTTAAAAAATTAATCGATACAAATCCAGTATTTGAAAAAGAACTCAAGTCTCAATTTGAATATTATTGTAAAGACTTAAATATTCATTTAGACCCAAATAAATCTTTAATTGAAAACATTCAAAAACAACTTCAAAATGCTTGTTTATCCAATAAAAACTTAAACAATCAAACTCAAATAAATTTTAATATTCAGCAAATTAGACACAATTCAATCAATAATACTATAAATAACAATATTAAACCTTAATACTATCTTTTACAGGTTGATATGAAAACCTATGAAAGCCCTCAATAGGTCCATACTTTTTAAGGGCTTCCATATGAACTTTTGTTCCGTACCCTTTATGCTTTTCTAAACCATAATTTGGATATAACTTTGACTGCTCAACTACTTGTCTATCCCTAGTTACTTTTGCCAATATTGAAGCGGCTGAAATACATTCTAATATAGCATCACCACCAATTAAGCAATCCGTTTCAACATTCATTCCAGAAGGAATTTTATTTCCATCTATAATGGCATAATCTACTTTTTTAAGCCCACTTACAGCACGCCTAAATCCTTCCATTCTAGCTTGGAAAATATTCAACTCATCAATTTCTTTTGGGCTAATATGAACAATACAATAATCTAATGCTTTTTCTATGATTTGAGGATAAAGAGATTCCCTCTTTTTCTCTGTTAGTTTTTTGGAGTCATTTAAACCCTCAATTGGATTTTTAGGATCTAAAATAACAGCAGCAACAACTAAATCACCACACAAAGGGCCCGCCCCCTTATTTAGTTTCTATATTTTATCCATAAATATTGTCCAAAAATACCTGTTGACTAAAAAACAATTAATAATATATTTGAAATAATAATATTTAAAATATGTATGAATGAAAAACAAATAAATCAATTAAATAATGCTAAAAATTATGCTCAATTAAAAAAAGGTTATTGTTTAACAAATAAGTATAAAAATAATTCTACAAAATTAAAATGGCAATGTGAACACAATCATATTTGGGAGTCAACTTATAAAACTGTTGTTCAAAAAGAATCTTGGTGTCCAGAGTGTTCCAAAATAATACAAAAGGAAAGACAAAAAAAGAAAAATGGACTTGAAGAAGCTCAATTATATGCATTAAGCAGAGGTGGAAAATGCTTATCTACTGAATATATAAATGCAAATACAAAATTACTATGGAAATGTAATAATGAAAATCACAATTCTTGGGAAGCAATTCCATCGCAAGTTGTTAGATTAAAAACTTGGTGTCCACAATGTTCTTCAAATATAGTTTCAATTAAAAAAACCAATGCTAATGGATTAGAAATAGCAAAAAATTTTGCTCAATCAAAAAATGGTGAATGTTTATCTGAAGATTATGTTGCTGCTAATAAAAGATTACAATGGAAGTGTGAGAACAATCATATTTGGGAATCATCATTTTCTAATGTAGTTAGTAATGGAACTTGGTGTCCTCAGTGTTCTACATTCTACAGAAAAGAACATATTGTAAGAGATTTGTTAGAATATTTATTAAATACTAAATTCCCGAAGAAAAAACCCAAATGGAACATTAATCCAAAAACAAACAAATTACTAGAATTAGATGGATACTCTAAAGAATTAAGCATAGCATTTGAATTTCAGGGATTACATCACTATAAAACTGGAGTTTTTTATAAAAACGAAGATGATTTGGAGTATATACAATATAAAGATAAAATAAAAAAACAAAATTGCTCAAATAATAATGTTAAATTATTAGTTATTGATGATAAATTTAAAATAACTGAAAAAGAAAAGATATTATCTTATATTTTAGAATTATTAAACAATCTTAGTATTAGAATAGTAAAATTAATTACAAACGAAAAATTAAATGAACTATTTAACAAAACTACATCTATTCAAAAAGAATTCATATTAAAAGCAAAAGAATATGCTCATGCAAAAGGTGGTGAATGTTTATCTGAAGAATATATCAATTCTGAATCAAAATTATTATGGAAATGTAATGAAAAAAACCATCAACCTTGGGAAGCCCTTTATTCAGAAGTTGTTATTTCAGGAACATGGTGTCCAAGATGCATAGGAAGATTTTCAAGAGAAGAACAATTGTCTAGAGCAAAAGAATATGCAACCTCTAAAGGTGGTGATTGTTTATCTAAAGAATATATCAATTCTGAATCAAAATTATTATGGAAATGTAATGAAAAAAACCATCAACCTTGGGAAGCTACATTTACACATATTTTTTCAACAGGAACATGGTGCCCAAGATGTAAAGGAAAATTTTCAAAAGAAGAACAATTATCTAGAGCAAAAGAATATGCAATATCTAAAGGTGGCGAATGTTTATCTACTGTTTTTTTAACTGTAAATGACAAATTACAGTGGAAATGTTCTAAATTAGAACATCCCATTTGGGAATCTGATTTTTCACATGTTGTTAATAGAAAAAGATGGTGTCCAGAATGTTCAAAAGAAAAAATTAGTCAAAAAAATAAAAATATTAATGGTCTTTTAAAGGCAAAAGAACATGCTATTTCCAGAGGAGGTGAATGTTTATCTAATGAATATGTTAATAATCATACAAAAATGAAATGGAAATGCCACAATGAAAATCATAAACAATGGGAAGCACATTATTCAAATGTAGTAACATGCAATAAATGGTGTCCAGAATGTGCTAAAGAAAAACGAAAGAAATGAATTTCTATAAATAATTGACAAATAAAACTTTATTATAGAAACTACTAAAAATAAAGGATATTAATATGTATAAAATATTATCAATTAGCATTGTTTCTTCAATTCTTTTATCTGCTTGTGCAACCAATCAAACAAAATTACCACCAATTCCTGAATCAATAAGTATATCAAAAAAAGAACAACAAAATAGTAAATATTCTTTAGCAGGATTATCTATTGGTGGAGAACTATCAAACATAACTGAATGTAAATTAAAACGCTCTATTTTATCAAATAAAGATTTTGATTACGATTATGGATCAAATAATCAAGATTGTTTTAGAAGACCTTATAATCAAATAGGTAAGGGAACAGATATATCAAATGAAAGAATAGGATTTGATTATTCTTATAAAACAAGGGCACTAAGACCATATTATATTGATAATGCTTATGTTCAATTAATAAATAATAAAATTGAAGAAGTATTTATAAATACTGATGGACTAAATTCTCAAGAAACAATTTTATCTGACTTAACAAACAAATTTGGAAAGCCAACCAAGGTTAATTTAGAAACGGGTCAAAATGGATTTGGAGCACAATTTAAAATAATTCAAGCATACTGGTCACTTAATGATACGGTAGAGGTTGTTTTTTTAGGTGCTGTATCTAAAAAAACAGCAGGCATTATTAAAATGAACTCTCTTAAAGCAAGAGAACTTGAAAAAAAGATTAATCAAGAAGAAGAAAAAAATCGTCCAAAATTGTAATTTTAAAACTTACACCTTAAAAACAAAAAGAACAGTATCAACTGTTCTTTTTGTTTGGTTATGTTCCCAAACTCATTATTTTTCCTTTATTTTTAAGACTATTTCCCAACCCCCTTAAAACTTTTTCTGTGAAACCCTTCTATTTGTCCATATTCCTTTAATTTTTCTAAATGTTCTTTTGTTCCGTACCCCTTATGGTTTTCAAATCCATATTTTTTATATAGTTCATTTTTACATAGTTCATTAATATAAATTGTATGTGAATGTTTTGCTACAATACTAGCACAGGAAACACCAGGCAAAATAGCATCAGCTTTAACTAAAACATCAGTTTCTACAGCAGTATTAGCAGGTTTTTTATTTCCATCTATAACAGCATAAGTAGCGGTAGTTCTTTTGCCTAATATTTCAATAGCTCTTCTAAACCCTTCCATTCTGGCTTGAAATACATTTAATGTATCAACTTCTTGTGGAGTCATACGAACTAATTCATAATCAACAGCTAATTCTACGATTTTAGGAAATAATTCTGCTCTTTTTTTCTCTGTAAGTTTTTTACTATCATTTACACCAGATAATTTAGCTAAATCTTCTTTTTTAATAACTAACCCACAAACAAATAAATCTCCACTTAATACACCTGCCGCACATTCGTCCAAATAGATAACCAACTCAGTATTTTCTATTTTCTGTTTAATTTCTTGTTCGTTTCTCATATATTTTCCTTTAATTTAATTGACTCTTCTCTACTCTTTATTAATTCTTGTTGTTTTTCTTCAAACTCACTTGGACTAATTTCACCATTAACTAATTGAAGTGTAATAATTTTTAATTGACTATCAAAGCTTTCATAAGCATTGGCAACAGAAATCTTATCCAACACAGTTTTAGTATTAAAAACTTCGTTAAATGCCAAGTCTATATAAGTATCTAATGAATTTAAATTCTTATGACCTGTCATTTGTTGTATTTTTTGCTTTAATGTATTTGTATCAAGCAAAGCCTTTCTAAATTCATCTTGGTTTTCATATTTATATTGTTTTATTAGATTTACAAATTGTTTGGTTATAAATCTATGTCTAAACATGTGAGCACAAGTCTGTTCTTCAATACCTGCGATCTTCCTTAATACTGAAACATCATTGCTAATCACAGTATCAAAAGCCTTTTCACCATTATATTCGTTAATAAATAAATACCCTTGGTCTTGTGCTAATCCAATAGTATTTTTGATAATTTTTTTACGATACAAATTAATGTAATTTTTAATTAAATTTAAATCAGATAAATCAACTTGAACATATCTAAATGTATTTTTATTTTTTCTTTTTAATGTGGTGATTTTCATAAAACAATCATTTTCAAAAGCATCTAAAACATCATTCACTTTAATTAAGGCTATCTCCCCTGCTCTTGCACCTGTTGCTTCCAACAATCTAAGCATAACAATTCTTCTTTGTTGTAAAAACTTAGATGAGCTTTTTGCCACAACTGCGTCATAAAGTTTATCTATATTTTCTTTTCCAATAGGATTTCTAGTTTTCTTTGGTGCTGGTGCTTCTAAGCTTCTATGAACCCAACCATTAATTTCAATTGAATACTCACCATCTTTTATATTGAAATTCTTCTTATTTGTTTTAGCACCAATATTATCAAATACAAAATTAGGTTTATCATTAAAATTTCCAATAAAATTTAAAAAATCTAGGTTTGTTCTAATGATGTTATTTAAAGTATTTGAATTTCTCATTCTTTTTAATGGATTTTCTCTATCATTTTCATTTCTTAATTCATATGAAAAATCCATAAAAATACCTTCTGTTAACTTCAGAAAATCAATTTTTTTCTTATAACAAAAAGCAATTAAATAATTAATATTACTTGCATATTGTTTTATACTATGAATACTTCTATTTTTTTCTTCTAAATTTAACAAATATAAATTTCCTATAAGACAAGGATTTCCATTGGGATAATTAACAAAAGGAAATATCTCTTTTGATTTTAATTGAACCTTGTTTTGACCAAAATAATCAATAATTTCAATATTTTTCAAATTATCAACAGTTCTCATTTTATGCTTTCTTTCTAAAATTATGAACTATTACATTATCTCCATTTTCATTTATTAAGAATGAAGAATCTAATGACATTACTTTTTTTATTTTATTAGACATTAAATTTAAATGTTCTTTAATTTCTTCGGTATCATTAATATTTTTCACCATTTTAAAAGTAGAATTAATTTCATTAATTGTTTTCAAAAGCAATAATTGAGAAGCCTTATTGCAATTTAACTCTTTTTCTAATTCTTCAATTTTTACAGATAAATCTTTCTTGTTGTAAGTTGTCTTATTATCTATAGATTCTTTTTTACTTTCTAACTTTTCTAATGCAGATACCCTTAACTTATCTAAAGAGTCAAAATCACAGTCAGGATATGAGGAAAGACGTTTCATTGTATTAATTGAAGTTGCAAAAATATTTAATTCAGCATTTTCGTATTTTGATAATTTACCTTGTGAAATTAAAGCTTCTAATAAAGAAGTGTTATCAAAATAATCTTCAGGTGTTTTAATAACTTCAATCAATAATTTTTTAAGGTTTCTTATAGAAGTTATATTTTTTTCTACTCTTTTATCTAAGTTCATTTTATTTTCCTTTAACCTTAACTAATATTTTATAATTTTGACCTTTATCATCATTGAAAAATTCTGGTTCAACTTCAACTTCATTCTCTTCTATTAATTCTTCAATATACTCTTCTAAAACTTCTCTATCTATTAAATTGAAGTTACTTGTGCCATATTTTTCAATCAACAACTCTTTTAAATCATTTTGTATTTCTAAAGTTTCATAAGCATATTGAGCCTTAACACTCTTTAAAACACTACCTTCTGTAGACTCAGTAATATAATGATATAAATGTTGAACATCTGTATGCCCTAAAAACCATCTTAAAGTATCCATACTACCAAATCCACTACCCCAAAAGAATGCCATAGCAAAAAATCTTCTTAATTGATGTTGGCGCATATAATATCTTTTATTATCTTCACAATCAACTTCTACATAATCATAAAAAATATCTAGGGTATCATTATAATTTGAAGCATTTAATGTTTTAGGCAAAGTTAATGGACTATTATATGATATTGGTAAAAATAAATGCATATTTTTATCTAAATATTTATAATCCAATAATGTATTTTGAATTTTTTCAATATTAGCAATCATTTCTAATGCCATTTCATCTATTGGTAATTCAATAGTATCCTTTATGCCAAATATATTTTTAGTGCTTTTAGATCTTTTGAAAATCATAACCTTATTAATATGGTTAATTGATTCACTTGCTTTTAATGAAATCATTTCTGATTGTCTTCTTGCCATAATAGCACCTGTTACAAATTGAGTTGCACCATAATAGGCACGGAGAAGAAAGTAGAATGATTTATTCTTTCTCATTTCTTTAAATCTATTTGTCCCACCACCATTTATAGGTTTCCATTGTTGAACTTGTTCTTTTAATTTACCAATCAATAATTCATTCAATTCTTTGTTTTGTATTTTATAAAATTTGTCTATATTATTTTCAAACATATATTTAACAATATTTTTATAACTAAGAACAATATCTTCTGCATACTCAAAATGAAAATCAATTGCTTTTTTAATTGTTTTAAAAATTACATTAGAAGGAACTGTTTTAAATCTTTTTGATGGTTTTGTCACAGGAACAACATTGTAAATATTATTAAACACTTGTGTATTTGGTGTTAATAATTCAACCTCGTTAAAATCAACATGATTTAATTTATTTAAACTGATTATAGAGTTTCTATAATTTGGAATATTTCCTTCTGATAAAATTTCATTTTCTCGATTAATTTCATAAATTGATTGTTTTTCTTTTCTAAATAAACCGTCTTCAATATTAACAATTAACTCTTCAGGACATAATGTAGTAAAAACTTTATTGTTTGCTAAACATTTTCCATTATATATTTCTTTAAATATATTGCTTAAATTAGGATATAAACTTCCAAGCTTTCTTTTTTTATATAAGTTTTTAGAATATAAAAATGCTCTTGTTAAAGCCAATTGATTTTCTGTTAATTTTAAATTTTTGAGAATTAAATCATTTTTAAAAAACAAATTTGCTTCTAAAAGATTACTCAATGACTCTTCTTCAATTTTATTTAAGAAATAATCTGTTAAATTTTTTGATAAAGAATAAATTGTTTCAGTCTTTAATTTATTCTCAGCAATATCGTTAATCATTTGCTTAATATGGTTATCATTTAACAACTTAAAACCATATTTTGAAATTTTTATTTCTTTCCCAAATTTCAAATTAATATAATCAAAAATTGATATTACATATTTAATTCTATAATTTGTAGCACTATCTGAATAGGCAATACCTTTTTCTGGTAGTGTATTAGACAATATCCAAAACTTTACTGTATTTAATAATTTTCTGTTGTTGGTTAACATTCCACCATCTGTAAGAATAATTGAAAAATCAATACTAAATTTGTGTTCATTTGTATCAATATTCCAAATATCTTCTTCAAATTCAGACTTTAAGTATTTTTGATTTTTATAAAAATTTAATTTTGAATCAAACATTGTATCTAAAAAAGCTAAATTATTTTGCATAAATCACCTCTTGAAATAATCCAGGTTCAATGTGCATTTTTGCTTTTTCTAAATCTTTCACGAACTGGATATTACTTTTATTATTTAAAATCTCATTTTGTAATTTACTGGAAAATTTTGCCCAATAAATTGCTTTAGAAGACACTTCTTCATTAGCTAATTCAACTGCTTTTTCTAATGACAATAAAACATTTAAAATTTCTTCATTTACACCAATATAAATCTCATCTTTATTATTTTCTTTAGTTACATTTTTTTGAATATTTGGAGTGTTTTTCAAAGAATGTAAACTCATAAACTCTTCTAGCTCTTCCATAGAGTTAAACTTACTTGCCTTAAAGAAGTTTTCACTATCTTTCATTGCTTCACAAATAATTCCTTTTTGGAAAATTCTAATCCATCTACTTTGGAAGAAATCTAAAATAGGTTCAGGCAAATAAAAACTTAATAATTCTGGCTTATACTTTCTATGCCCAAGAGCTTCAGCCATCTTTTGTGTATCATTTTGCTCTAAATATAACTGAACTGCTATAGAAGCTCTTAATTTCGTCATAGTCATATTAGATACAAACCTACTAGCTTCTTCATGTGAACAACTCAAATAATCTTTAAAAAATTCTATTCTCTTTTGAGCTTCTTTAATTTTTAAATTTGAAGGTGCTGGCACAAATGATTTTTTATATCTTTGTGGCTCAATTCCGTTAGCACCACCATGTAAAAACAAATATCTCCAATCATCATTATTTTGATATTTTAAAAATTCTCTATAATCCTTTGTTAAATGAAAAATATTTTCAATTAATTTTTGTGTTTTAGAGTTCAATAAAATCTTCTGTTCAGCTAATTCAGAACCTCTTCTTTTTTTATAACCAATCAAGTAAGAAGATTCATCTGTTTTAATATATCCTGATAAGTTATTCAATTCATCATACAACTCAAAATTTAACAAGTATGACTCTGTAATTTGTGGATGCTCACTAATTAAAAGAAACATAAAAGAATCTAAGTCATAAGAATTAATAAACCCTTCTTTCAATTTTTCTATTGTTGTTCTTGTTTTTAATTCTTCTTGAATATGTGAAACTGTTTTCCCAAAACATTTAACTGCCAAATCTTTGTTATAGCTATTGTTTAATTGCTCAATTTTATAATCAGCCCAATCTAGAGTTAGCTTAATATCATTTTTGATTTTTTTGAATAAAATATCCATTGCTACATTATCAGTAATATTTAATGGTATTTCTGTAATTAACTTTGTTTTTACTTGTTTACCATTACTTAATTTAATTCTTCTTTCAAAACCTTTCTTCTCATGGTTTGGTGCTTTAGGTAAAGAATTTGTTAATTTTGGCAATATCTTTCCATCAAGAAAAACTTCTTCAAAAGCTACGGTAAACTTATTCCATTTCTTTTTTGAGTTATACATACACTTACTGTTATTTTGCTCACCTTGAAAGAAATCAAAACAAAAATCCTTTAATAAATTAAAAAGATAACTTTCATTATAAATGTTTCTTTTCAATTCTTTTAGTTCTTTTTTATTTAAGAATTTAGAAAAATCATTCAACATTGCTAAAAATGATTTACTTGTATCTAATTCAAATCTTGATACATATCTTTGAGCATTTTTATGGATTAACTCTGTTTTATCCTTTCCAAGAATTTCATAAAAACTAATAAGATTGATGAATATTGTTTGTTTATTATTTTTACTTGTTAAAAACCAACCATTAAAATAATTTATTTTATTGTTATCAATTTTAAAATTTAATTTTGAATGTTTTGTGTTGATGTTGTAATTATCTAAGTTAGGGATTTGTAATTTAAAGTAAGCTATAGACTTTTGAAGTTGTTGTTTCGCTGTTCTCAACGTTTCACTAGAAAGATTAAAATACTCTACATTTAGAAACAGATATAAATCATCTATTATTTCTTTGAATTTATCAGAAGATAATTCTATAAAAGATAATTTTTGATTAGTTATATTTAAATAGACATTTAAAGCTCTTTTAATAAAATTAACTTTTGTTTTATCCATAGAGCTATCATCAAACAATTCTAAAATTTCTTGATCAATATTCTTATATGGATAATATTGTAAAATAAATGAGTTTTGGATAATTGTCTGCAATTTTTTAACCTTTAAAAAATCATAATGCCTTATACTTACCACTAAATATAAGGCATTACATCAAAAAGTCAAGTTTTGGACAATATTAAAAAACTAAATAAGCCCCCGCTTCATCACAACCTGCTGAATATAATGTTTTGGATATTTTTTCTAAAATTTGTTCTTTTGTTGTCATCGTTATTCCTTTGTTTAAATCATAACAGACAATTAAAAAAATGTAAAAAATAAACTTCTTTCGCTTTTTCCGTGTATAATAGAACCATCAGCATTGAACATCAAAGGCATTCAAAATGAAAATCCAAACCGTTTATATGACAAGTAAAGGTGTTTTTTGGAACAAGTCTGAAGCAGAAAAGAAAGTTAATCGTAGCAAGGTATATTCTTCACGACCAGGCGAAGGCTCAGAACTTGAGCCAGTGGTTGAATCTTTTGCTCTTGTTGAAGATGGTTATCCACCATTCCTTCTTAAAGAAGTTACTATTAAGTGAAAAATAACTACCACAACTTCCTAAATATGGTATAATATCATCACATTAGGAGATAAACATGGATGATAGATTTATTCCCAAAGGACTGCTCAATTGCTCTAGGAACCTCTACTCTCCAGATGAGCATGTACTTCTTAAATGTATTGACGGTTCTTCAGATAAATTTTGGTGCGCCATTCCCGATAATGGTAGCTATATCATCACTTGGGGTCGTAATGGCAGAAACCCAGCAAAATCTCAAATCATTTCAAAGTGGGAAGCTCAAAATAGGTTAGATGAAAAACTCAATAAGGGGTACAGCTATTGTAATCAAAATGAACTTCTTCATCACTTTAAGAATAATCCAAAATGGTTTGCTAAAGTTGATGGTAGTCCAGAATTTAATGCTTCAGTAAAGGCTTATGCTCTTTCTATTGAATTAGCCAACAAATCAACATCCAACAAGCCAAAGACTAGTAAGATGAAAATCTAAATCTTTAACTTTTTAGACTTAACTTCTTTTGGGGTTAGGTCTTTTTCTAATTCATCATTTAATTTTTTCTTCATCACTAAACTATATAGCTCTGTTTCTTTATAATTGATAGCAGTATCTTTTTGTGGATCTACATCTATTCTAAATTTCTTATTTTCAAATACAACAGATATTTGAGTTCCAAATACTTGCTCTATATTTTCAGCATCTTCATCGTCTGTTTGGTCTATGTCAAAAACATCTCCAGTTAAGCAATTAAACTTAGCTTCTGAATAGAAGTTTCCAACATCAGACTCTGTTATATAAATCGCATCTAAAATCAAAATAGATCCTCATCTATATCCATTAACACTGAGCTACCAGCTCTTGCTGTTCTAATTAAATAAGCAGTTTCTGGTAACAATTTAGCAAAATAAAATCTTGCTACTGTCAATTTGTGGACATAGAACTTATCTCCAGTATTTTTCTTTTCTAAAGCAATCTTTGCCATTCTAGCAAATAGGTAGGCATATACTAAATGCCCCACAACCCTTAAATAAGGGACAGCAGCGGCTCCTACCTCATCCTTATTCATCATAGCCTTCATACCTATTTCTATAGTTAATTTCTTAACTTTTTCAGCAATGTCAGCTAATGGTTCAGTAAATTCTTTTAATTCTTTATTACGTTTTTCTTCAGATATAAAATCTTCTACAATCTTTCCAAATTTCTTCAGTTTAGCACCCATATCACCTAATACTTTTCTGCCCAATAAATCTAGTGACTGAATTGTATTGGTTCCTTCATAAATCATATTGATTCTAGCATCACGAACATACTGCTCCATTCCCCACTCTTTAATATAACCGTGACCGCCAAATACTTGCAATCCTTCGTTAGTTGCTATGAAACCATTATCTGTAATAAAAGCTTTAACGATAGGTATCAACACACTTATTAAATCACCGGCTTCTTTTCTTTCTTTTTCATTTGGATGATTTTTTTCTATATCTATCAATAATGAAACCCAATATGTAAATGCCCTAGCTCCTTCAGCATATGCTTTTTGAGTTAATAGCATTCTTCTTACATCTGGATGGACAATAATAGGATCAGCCACTTTTTCTGGATTTACTGCTCCTTTTAGACCTCTCATTTGCAGTCTATCTTTGGCATAAGCCACAGAGTTTTGCATAGCTATTTCAGTTAATCCTAAACTTTGCATTCCAACACCAACTCTTGCGGCATTCATCATCACAAACATAGCATTTAAGCCTTTATGTGGCTCTCCAACTAAAGTTCCAATGGCTCCATCAAAATTCATCAGGCAAGTAGCATTTCCGTGAATACCCATTTTATGCTCCAGAGAACCACAATGTAGATTATTCTTATTTCCAATAGAACCGTCAGCTTTCACTAAGTTTTTAGAAACTACAAACAATGATATTCCCTTTGTTCCTTTGGGGGCATCAGGTAATTTTGCCAATACCAGGTGAACAATATTTTCACTTAAGTCGTGTTCTCCACTTGATATAAATATTTTGGTGCCTGTTATCTTATATGTTCCATCACCAACAGGTTCTGCTTTTGTTTTTATTAATCCTAAATCTGTTCCACAATGTGGTTCAGTCAAGCACATTGTTCCTGTCCAAACACCACTTACTAATTTCTCTAAAAATAATTCTTTTTGCTCTTTGGTGCCGTGTTCCAATAAGCACTCATAAGCACCATGAGACAGCCCAGGATACATTGTCCATGCTTGATTTGTAGAGTTCATCATTTCATAAAGAACACTATTTACTAATTGTGGTAATCCTTGACCACCATATTCTGCTTCACAAGAAAGAGATGCCCAACCAGCCTCTATGTATTTTTGATAAGATTCTTTAAAACCTGTTGGTGTTCTAACATTATGGTTTTCATCTTTAACACAACCTTCTTTATCACCCACTTGATTTAAAGGTAGCAATATTTCCTCGCAGAACTTGGCGGCTTCTTCAACTATTTGGTTTACAGTAGCTTCGTCTACCTCTTTATACTTAGGAAGGTTTTTATATGTTTTTTCTATTTCTAATAATTCGTGAAGAACGAATTGTATATCTCTCAAAGGGGCTTTATATTTTGGCATAATTTCTCCTTCATTTACTACAAATATATACAAGATATATTTATAATAGTTATAGATAATTTAATGTCAAAATTATTTATCTATTTCTATTAAATTAGAAGAAATTTTTAAGAAAATAATTAGTTGGATCTAATAACCCGTTTGGCTTTAAAGAATTTAAATTCCAAGAATCAACACTGGTTTTGATATGTTTTTCATACATTTCTATATGAACCATATTCATAGGTCTGCCCTTATCCTTTTTTAAAACTGTTTTTACATTTCCAATTAAATCACCAGCTCTAATAATGTCACCAATTTTCAAATCTTTATTAGATAGAATTTCCCCATAATTTATACAAAAATCTTGATGCTGAACGAAAACAGCCTCAGTTTCATTCCACCAAGGCGAACCAACCTTTTCACCAGTGAAAACTTTTATATCTACTATTAGACCATCTTCTAAAGCATAAACAGGGTCATTTTCTTCACAATAAAAATCTATTCCTTCATGAATGTGATTTTTCCTCACATAAGCAAAAGAACCAGGATGATCTTTAATTGGTAATTCAACTGTTTTTGAATAATCCAATAGAAAATCATTAGCGCTACTGTTTATGCTGAAATGATTTTTATTTAAACAAAAAACTTTATTCATATTTTATTTTTTCTTTTTGGCTCAGTATTGTTTATTACTAAAGAGTTTTTTAAATCTTTATTTAACTCATATTTATCTAAAAAATTAAACCATAATTTATTATCTAATGTTAATTTTACTATCATTGACTGTGCTGTATATGAAGATGTGTAATCTTTATAATATTCAGTAAATCTTAATAATGTTTCTTTAAAATTTTCTGAAGTACTTAAATCTAATTTTTTATTGTCTTTAGCATTAATCTTATAATTAACTTTATTTACATATTCTGTTAATTCCTTATCAAAAAATGTCATAAACTTAATTGCTGCTTCATACTCACCCTTACTAATAGTGTCTAATAGCACATAAAAAGAATTTTTATTACCTGATCTTGATTCAATGTATTCAGGAAAAAGGTGGGGCATTTTTTCTTTCAACACATCTTTTCCAATTTCATTTAAGTTTTTTAAAAACAAATCTATATTTTTCTCATTTAATACATTTAAATAATCAATGTGGGTGTATTCGTTAAAATTATCTCTTAAAATATCCAGATGATTGAAGTCATATTTCTCACAAAATGAGACAAACTTAGAATAATCTGTCTTCATCATTAAAATCCAAATATTATGGCTATCAAAGTTTTGATAGATTTTACTTTTTTGTTTTTCTAAAAACGATTCAAATTGATCTTTGTATTTTTCAGTAAATTCAAAAACATTTTTACTTCCTATTGCTCTTGTAAAAGCAAATGGATTTTTAAATACCACTTCAGGCTCTTTTTCCCATACCCAATTTTTATTTTTGGATTTAATATAGTCTTTTTCTTTAGAAGAAATAAGTTCTGCATATTCATTAAATATATCTATATTATGATTTGATATTTCATATGTCTTGAAGAATTTTGAAATAACAGGCAGGAACTCTTTTTTTTGTTTTACAGTTTCCTTTAACTCTTTAGGAAATGATTTGTAAAGATTAGATAATGCTTCGTCCCAATCAGAATTTACTTGACCATTACCAATAAGGTAACTAAGGGTGTTTTTTGCTATGTTTGTGCTATTACAAGCAATTAATTGGGCGAATTTATCTAGTTCCATCTTATACTTTCATTTTCTTAGATTTTACCATATTTTCATCTAAATTTTCATTTAATTTAACCATTAAATTATAGCTATTAAGATAATTAAACCATTCATTATTTGATTCAACTTTTTGAGCTTCATACTTTTGAACAACTCCGCTAGAAGCTATATATATCTTTAATAGTTCTTTAAAATCTGAAGCATTCGTGAAGGTTTTACTAAATGAAACTATTTTTGCAGCATCATCTAACTCTTCTTTAAAAAAATCCATATATTTAATCGCCGCATCAAATTGCTTATTGGAAATTATGCTGAATAAACAATTTAACACGTTGTCATGATTATCCATTCCGATACTTGCTTTAGGGTTAAATAACTTCATACTTGAGTATGAAAACAGTTCATCTTTCCCTATCTTATCTAAATCATTTAAGAACATATCAACTGACTTGTCTTGAAATCCACCAAGATTGGCGAGAGGTGATCTAGTATTAGAGTTTATCAGTTGTTTTAATATTTCAATTTTATCTATTTTATATTCTTCACAAAAATTTGAGAAAGTTTCATAACTGTTTCTCATAATTAATTGCCAAATATTTTTTTTCTGAAAATGCTCCAATACTTTACTTCTTTTTGTTTTCATAAAGTTATCAAACTGTGGCTTATATCTATTTATATACTCACAAGGTGATATCTTACTGTGTTGAGGAATAGCCCTTACAAAATCTAAAGGATTTTTAAATACTACTTCAGGTTCTTTTTCCCAAACCCAATGAGGGTTTCTTAATTTAATTTTATCTTTGTCTTTTGCTGGAATTATGGAGTCATATTCATAATAAATATCAACATTATCTTTTGTTATTCCATAAATTGATAAATATCTAATAATGGTTGGTAATAAATCTTTTTTGGCTTCAGGAGTTTCTTTTATTTCTTTTGGGAAATCCTTATATAAGTTAGCAATGGCTTTTCCCCAATTGGCATTGGATGATCCATTATCCATCAAAGCAGAGATAACAACTTTAATGTTGTAATGATGATTATTAGATATTAAATTGGCGAATTCTTTTAATTCCATAGTTTCTCCTATGGTATTATTATAACAGATCAAAATTACATTTCAAAATTATTTAAAGAGCCAATTGGCTCTTTAAAATTAGTATATTTCTTTATTGTCCGACAACTTAACAAATCCTTTAATAACTCTGTATAAAAGCCAAACTGAATTTACTCCCAAGATAATAAATCCAATTAAAAATACTGATGTTATTCCACCAATTACACCCCACAACAATCCAAACCAAAAAGTTCTAATTTGCCAAGTATAGTGACTTTCTAAAAATGTTCCAGCAACGTCTTGTCTTTTTATGTAATTTATAATAATGGCTGCTATCGCAGTAATTCCTATAAAAGCTGATAATGAATAAAGAATGTAAATGACTAATGTTAGATTTTTTTCTTTTTGCACTTGTTCAGTTATCATACAGTCACCTTTTTAGATAATTCCTCTATAACTTGAACAACTTTTTGAGAATCTTCTTTTATTCTCTTAATAGACTCACCCGCTAAATTAACTAATCTCACGCCATCTTCAACAGTATTTAAGCCACTGTTCATTCCATCAGTCACCACTTTGGTTTCATCTTGAATTTCAGAAATCATTTTGCTGATTTCTTTTGTTGAGTTAGTTGTTCTTTCAGCTAGTTTTCTTACCTCATCGGCAACCACAGCAAAACCTCTACCGCTTTCACCAGCACGAGCTGCTTCAATTGCAGCATTTAAAGCTAATAGGTTAGTTTGATCGGCAATTTCTTTAATTGTATTAACAATCTTTGTAATTGATTGAGTTTTTTCTTCTAAACTTTCAATTTGAACTACAGATGTATTAAAAGAATCTGAAATCTCTTTAATCTTATTGATTGTCTCCAATATTGTTTCAGCACCTTTTTCTGAAATTTCCTTGGTTTCATTAGCAACTTCATAAGCAGTTTGTGTACCCTCTTTTTGAGAGTGATGCATTTCTACTTTTTCTGTAATATCTGAAGCAAACTTGATTACTTTAACCACATTACCTTCTGTATCAAATACAGGATTATATGTTGCTTCTAACCATAATTTTTTACCTAATTTGCTTACTCTTTGAAACTGCCCACTAAAATATTCACCAGACTTTAACTTTTTCCAAAAAATTTCATACTCTTCAGTTTTTATATATTCTTTATCACAAAAGATACTGTGATGCTTACCTACTATCTGATCTAATGTATATCCTACAGTTTGTATAAAGTTGTTATTAGCACTTAGAATTTTTCCATTTAAATCAAACTCAATAATTGCCATTGATCTATCTATTGATTTTATAATTGCATTAGCATACGATGCCGCTTCTACTTCTTTTGTTACTTCACTAGCAATTTTAACTATTTTTAAAATTTTTCCATATCTGTCTAAAACAGGATTATATGTTGCTTCTAACCAAACAATATCTCCTTTTTTATTCTTTCTTTTAAATTGACCTGAAAATGCTTGTCCAGATCTTAAGTCTAACCAAAACTTCTCATAGGCAGGAGAACTTACATAGCTTTCTTCACACAATTGTAAATGTTGTTGACCAACTATCTCTTCTTTTGAATATCCAAAAATATCACAAAATTTTTGATTTGCCTTTAGAACTTTTCCATCTGTGCTTAATTCAACCATTGGCATATTTTTGGCAAAAGCAGCAATAACTAATTCAGATTCATTATCTTGTGGAACTTCTTCTATCATTTTCTTAAAAAACATTTTTTAACCTCACTTATTATATATAAACTAATATTTTTAAAGTGTTTGTCAAACCTCAAATAACCAATTTGATCTAGATCAAATCATCCCTTTGTTATTAAGATTTCTATTTTATCTTCTGCTCTTGATTTAGCTGAGGAACTGATAATATTTTTTCTCTTTATTTCTCTAATATGTATCTCATCAAAGGACTCATTAAATTTATCTAACAATTTTTGATTTTTATGATTACTATAAATAAATGGGACATCTTTAATCTTTTCAATTAAATCAAATTGCTCTTTAGCTGTAAATACATCTTTATTGTATTTATTTTCTAATATATCATCATTAATATAAGGTGGGTCTAAATAATAAATATTACTTTTATTGTAACTAATATCAATATAGCTCTGATTGTTGAATTCAATATTAAATAAATTAAAAACTTTTTGAACTTCTTGAATCTTTTCTTTTATATCTTCTTCTCTAAACTCATTCACACCCCAATTAAATGGTGTATTATATTCACCTTTTGAGTTTTCTCTGTAGATACCATTAAAACAATGCTTTTGTAAAAAAAGCAATTTATATGTTTTTTGCTCTACATCTTTTTCTTTATTAAAAATGTCTCTTACTTCTAAATAAAAATTTTCAGCATCTTTCAACGCAACTTTAATATCTTCTTTAGATAAGGTTTTTATATTATTTTTTATATTTAAAGGGATTAATTTATTAAAAGAATTTTCCAAACTAACATAATGCTTAATTATAAAATCTGGGTTGGTTTTAACTTGCTTATAAAAAGCTATCAAAACAGGATTAATATCGTTTAGAATGATATTTTTAATGCCATTTCTTAATAAAACATCATAAACACCAAAAAAAGCACCTAAACCACCAGCAAATGGTTCAACATAAGTTTCACTTTTGGTTAAAGAGAAAAGGTGTTCCAACTCTTGTCTTAAATGATTTTTCATCCAAGTTTTTCCACCAATGTATTTAAATAAGGGTTTTATTTCATTCATAATAGTTTTATATTTTTCAGTATAATAACATAATTATTGAAAAAATACAAAATTGCTTTTAGAATCAATATAGTTTATACATAATTAACTATTAGAAATTCTTATGTTTAAAAATAAAGATTTACAATTTTTTGCCAAGCTAGCTATTATAGCTGCTATATCAACAATATTACTTAAAAGCTTAGCATATCTGCTAACAGGTTCTGTGGGATTATTATCTGACGCTATTGAGTCCCTAGTTAATTTAGCAACCGCTTTTATCACCCTTTATTCTATTAAATTTGCACAAGAACCAGAAGATGACAGACATCAATTTGGACACTCTAAAATTGAATATTTCTCTTCTTTAACTGAAGGGTTATTTATTATTGGTGCTGGTGGGGCTATTATTTTAACTGCTGCTCAGAGAATTTTAAACCCCACTGAAATTGAAAATGTGGGGATTGGTTTAGCTGTTTCTATTTTGGCATCTGTTATTAATGCTGGTGCTGCTTTTTTTATGTTTAGAGCAGCTAAGAAATTTAAATCTATAGCACTTAGTGCTGATGCACATCATTTAATGACTGATGTTTATACTTCTGCGGGTATTGTTGTTGGTGTTTTATTAGTTTCAATCTTCAATATACCCATCATAGATCCTATTATAGCAATTTTAGTTGGTTTAAATATTATGAGAACAGCTTTTGGACTTATATACAAATCTTTTCATGGACTCATAGATGAATCAGTTGATGAAGCTGAACTAGTAGAAATTAGAAATATTATCACTAAAGAAATTGCTGACAAGAATATTGATTACAACTTAAAGTCCAGAGTTTCTGGAAGAGTAAAATTTATTTATATAAACTTATCTATTCCTGATCATTGGAACATTAAAAAAACACATGACTTAACAGTTATTATTGAAAAAAACCTAAAGGCATTAGATTCAGAGATTAAACCTTTTATACATACTGAACCAGCATCTGATTTTCTACACGATTAATGTTCACAAAGATAGACTTCTCGCTCTAGAAAACTTTCCTTGTGTAATTTTCTTTCTTTCATTAACTCAAGCTGATATTTCTTTGCTTCTTTAAAACTCATGACATTCTGTTGCTCTTCAACATCTTTTGTTGAAACTATTTCCACATCTGGATTTACCAACCAAAACACTAAAATTCTTCTTACAGCATCTTCACCGTCACTAGACACCATATTTGTTAGTTTATGGATATGAGAGTTAGGAAATACAATTGCTCTACCCTCTGGGGTTTCTAACCTACCTACAGGCTTCACATCACCGCCACCCATTTGATCTGTTTGCCTCTGAGCATTTTGTGGTGTTGAACAAATAATTTCATTGCCCTCATCTTCGTATAGGAACCTTCTAAACTCTATCTCAGCACCATTAAAGTTTTCTTCTCTCTTAAAGATATAAAGACCTGTGGCTAGAATATTTTCATGAGACATACCCTCTACATGCCAAACACCATCAAAATTCTCTTCTTTATTCACTCGGTATTCCACAATTTTTGTAACCACCTGGAGATTTCTATTCCTTAATGGAACATTAACTGCTTTTCCATTGTGCTTACTTTCTGTCCCATAAAAATCATTTCTTAGATTTGAGCAAACTTTTTCAAACATTGGAACAAACTTTTCAAATATATTTGCAATTAAAGGGTATGCTTTTGAATATTTGTTTCTGTCTAAATTATTGATATACGAATTGATAGAAACTTTTCCATCATTATCAATAAAAAACTCTGCTGGTAGCCACTGATATTTAGAGTCTTCATATTGCCTCCCCCAAAAATCCATATCTCCAACTTCGTAGTTTTTTGTTTTCTTTGTGGACTCTTTTATTTTTGAAACACCTTCCACATAACAATACAAAGATGGGTGGACAATATCACGCACTGTTTTTCTTGACCCAGGATGATAATCTTTTCTTTCTTTGGCACACATTAAATCAACAATTTTGTTTAATTCAATTTTTAATTCAATATCAACAATCTCACCTGACCAAGCTACATTTTCAACTTCGTCACTAGACTGATAAACCTCTTTTAAATCTTTAACTTCTTTTGTAGTTATAACAGAGTTTCCATTAACAAAACATCTTACAAAACCTGCTATTTTAAAGTTGTGATTTTTAATCCTAGTTAACTTAAAAGATAATTTTTCACTACTAAAATTAATCTCTTTCACTTCTTCACTAAAGACATCATCAATATTTTGGTTATCAATAAAAATATGTTTAATATTAGATTTATTTAGAGACAACTCTCCAACAAAATAAACATCGCAATCTGTAGACTCTTCATTGATATAACTTTCCCATTCATTTCCCCAATAGAAATATTTTTTATCAAAATAGTCTATATGTTCTTCTTCAACATAAAATCCAAAATCATCTTTCAATAAATCTTGAATAAGGTTTGGAGTTTCATTTATTTTAACTACAATACCATCAAAATGCTGACCAAAAATATTTTTAAAAATATCTATTTCATCGCCTAATTGAGGCTTATATGAATATTTATCTGGAGTATAGTTACCTATATTTTTTGAAAATAAATTGGGTTTATCTGTGTAATTAAAATTAGTCATAAAATAATAATGAAGTTAAAGTATTCTACACTAACTAAAAGATATTTGGCAATCATATTTGTTACCATACCCAAAAAGTTTTATTTGAGTTTTTATTTAATTTTTGATACTATTAATTTATGAAAAAAATTGTTAGACAAAGAATAGAAGAAACTTTTGAAAAATTAGAGAAAAACCCATCTCTAATGAGTATTCCTATTTCCATTCTAGAACAATTTAAAAAAGATAATTATTTAAATACAATATATATAAAACAGTGGGAAGAAACACTTAAGCTTCCAATTCCAAAAATTAAAGAATTAATGCTCTCAGATACCGAAAAAGGTGAAATATTAAGGAGCACATCAATTTTCATTAGAATACCAAGAAACCAGAAAATTTAGATATTGCTCTATTTAAACTAGAAAATGCTTTAAGCACATATGCTAAAGATTATTGTATAGAACATGAAATAGAAGTTTTGTTTTTAGGTAGTCAGTCAATATTGTTTTCACATAAAAACATAAATAATCAAGCCATTATTAATTCATATGAAATAGATATTATTTTACTTTTAAAACAAACCAACCAAAAATAAAATAATTTTAAATACCCACTTATATCTGAAATAATATTATTTTTTTATTGCCTCTTTTTCACAAATTTCTACTTTACCATCTTGATTGAACTTGGGGGTAAGATATCCATTTCCACTTAGATAAACAACACCATCAATACATATTTTAGTTAGAACAATAATGGCTCCATTTTCATTTTTGAAAGATATTTCATCTTCTTTTTCTCTATATTGGCAACCTAACAAACCAATACAGCATAAAATTATAAATGTTTTTTTCATATTATTTCCTTAGACTTGTTTAGATTAAGAAAACAATTAGAAATTTCAACTTATTAAAAAAGGTGCCACTTAGTACACCTTGCTTTTAAGAGAATTCGTAGAATTTTACCTCTGGATCAATACTGAGAAGTTCTTGAGCGCACCTGGTAAGGTATTTATATTTTTGCATAGCTTGTGCATGACTGATTTCACCGTCACAGTGAAGATTTTCTGGGCTAAGTTCTGAATCAATGTGATCAGCAATAACTTGGCGATCAACTTTATTGAAAAGACTCAACGGGGCTTGACCAAAAATCTTGTTCCAAGAGTTTTTCTGTTCAACATAGTGTTCAAGTGTTTGGATGTTCATTTTGAATCTCCTACTTTGGTTGCGATGTAGTTATTATATCATGATTTTTGTCGATTTTGCTTCAATCTCCAAAATAATTGCCATCTTCTACTTTGAGGTGTTCGGTGTAGGCTAGCAGTTCCAGTGAGTAATTTTCCATCTACGAACTTAGCTGTCCTTTTGGGTTTTGGCTGTCCCTTAAGAAGGCTTTGAGCTATTCGTTCGTAAGTTCCAATCATATAATGCCTATTTAAAAAATGGAAAAGAAGTATTTGGTGCCTGAAGCCGGAATCGAACCGGCACGCCGATTAAAGCGAGAGATTTTAAGTCTCTTGTGTCTACCTATTTCACCATTCAGGCTATGAAAACTGGTCCGGCGTAAGGGAATCGAACCCCTATTTATTGCTTAGAAGGCAACTGTTCTATCCATTGAACTAACGCCAGATTATCTTTAACAAATTAGAGCACACTACGGAATCGAACCGTTCACCCCGGATGCCTGGGCTATACCAACTTCAGTAGTTGCAACTACCTTTATGTGCTTTAATTTGGTGCCTCCAACTGGACTCGAACCAGTGACCTAACGATTATGAGTCGTGTGCTCTAACCAACTGAGCTATGGAGGCTAACCTTAAACTTTAATGTTTCTGATTTTGTTGTCTGCGTTGATTGCCAGAATTGAACTTACGATTGTCTTGGCGGGGTTTACCTGTTCCATCATCCCAACTTTTTTGTTTCTTGTTAGACTTTTGGAAGAACTCAGACCTAGAACCTTGCATTTTCATTTACCTCTATGTTTTTTGCTGATGTGTTTATTATACTGCTGTTTTTTGTTTTTGTACAGAACTTTTTTTATTTTTTTCTGTTTTTTTGCTTGGTTTGAAAGCCAACAAAGAACCGATCAATGTTAAAGCTATCAAAGAGAAAACAATCAAAAAATCTTTCACTTCACTTTTCCGTAGTTGATAACCAAGTAAGCATTCAACCAAGTTGTAGGATTATACCATTTAGTTTCTTTCCAACCAAACTCTGTTGCAATTTTTTTTGATTCGGCAATTGTTTTATCATGAAGGCGGCAAGAATTTTCAGAACCCTTTTCTTTCCAATAGAAAAGAACTGTATGCTTTTTTTCTTCGCTGAAGTTTTCGTTCATATTACCACCTATAAGGTTTGTTGTTTACGATGTGTTTATTATACTGCTGTTTTTTGTTTTTGTACAGAACTTTTTGGTGCGCTTGACAGGAATCGAACCTGTATTTGATTCTTAGGAGGAACCCGTTCTATCCATTGAACTACAAGCGCTACCCTAGACTAAATTATAACACAATTTTGGTTGAAGAGATTAAATTTTAAAAGAATTTTTCTTGTTTTCTGCTTTTAATTGAACTTTTTCTTGTAAGGCATAATTCATTATGAAAGCATCAAAGAATTTAACTTCATCTTCAGGTAAAAAAGTTTTTCCTTTTAAATTATTTTTATCTTTAATTAAACAAAAATCTATCAAGTCTTTAACGACTTTTTTTATTGCATTTTTATTTGAACTGTCTGTAAAGTTAACCCTTAACTTTGAAATACTGCCACTGGCAAACTCAAACCCATTAATGGACAATGATTCACTTGGGGTTTTTGATTTATCAATATATCTTTTAAAACGGTTGAAGAAAATATTTATAGCCTCTATATTTTTAGGAACACTAAGTTTATTTTCTTGACTTATAATGTCAGCATCTAGTTTTACTTCTATATATTCACCACTATTGAACTCATACAGGTTTTTTGTTTTGCTACTTTCTATCTTAGCAAAAACTTTTTGGATTTGCTCTAAAGAATTTTGAGGTAAATTAGAAATATCTACATTTTTAAATCTCTTATCCCAAGATCTCTTGATTCTTTCTAGATCTAAAAGTGATAAATTTCTATTTTTAGCTTTTTCTGTCAGTATATCCGCAAAAGCATTACAAGACTCATTATTATCTTTTATATAACCAGATAAACTTACTAATTCCCATAATGTTTTAGAATTTGTACATCTTTTGTCTTTAACTATTTTTAGAATAGTTTCAGGCTCTTGTGGGTAATACAAATTATCTTTAATGAATCTACCATATGCTACAAATATAGATTCATTCCAATAAGTGCTTAGACATTTTTCTTCGTAAACTTTAACTATATCTTGACCATATTTTTTCTGAAAGTAGTCTCTAATATCAATTAGTAAATTCTTATTTTCTGCAACAGACTCCATATAGAATTCAGAACTGTCTTTAAAATTTCTTTCTTTTTTATCTTCCCAATCTTTCAATGCTCTAGCAAAAGGGTTTACAAACGTTGTTCTGTCTAGATAATGTTTATTGCTAATTTCTAAAATATTTTGGAAGTCTTCTTTTGTTATTTTCATATGATTTTTCTTTTCTATTATTATATTAAATATATAATCTAACTCAATATTTCTTTAAATTAAATTCAAATCAATTAAAAATAACTATATGGAAAATATTGTCAGCAAAGGTTATCTTTTTTCCAATCACTTAAAGAGTATCCCCAAACAACTTTTCCATCTTTAATAATTTTACCCGATTTTTGGCACTCTAAAATTCCAGTAAAACCAACAAACTTTTTATATACTTCTTCATATTTGAAGGCACTTTGCCATTTCCCACTACGATACATTTCAGCAAATACTGCCAAATCATCGTCTTGAATACATTCTTTCAACGGCATTTCTTGAATAATAAACAATGCTATCGCATTAATAATTTTATTTTCTAATGATCCTTCAATGTCATATTTCTTTAAATCATCAGCAATATTAACAAATGTTTCTAATGGCCATTGATTTTTATCAATAGACCAATAGAAATGATTATGAATAAAGTCATCTTTCGTATATTTATCAATAATTTTTTCTGAAAGATTATAAATATTGTAGTCAAACATCTCCTTTTCTGAAGCCATCAAATCTGGCTCTAGAACCTCTTCAATATTGTTTTTCATAAATTGAAAAATTACTGCATCATTGTTTATTATTAGTGCTGGATGCTCACCACTACCACCACCAATACTTAGAAAATATTTATTAATAACATCTTCTTCATTGGAGTAAGTTAAACCACTTAGCTTATTTTCTTCTAAAACCCAATAAACAGGTAAATTAAAAAAATTCGCCACATGTGCATGATTGTAACTATCAATTGCTGACATCTTTTTTTCCTTTGAAACTAAAATTTCTTTAAGATATTATAACACCATAATATGCTTTGATTTTAGTCTAAATAAATTGAAAAATTTAAATGGTGCCTGAAGCCGGAATCGAACCAGCACGCCGATTAAAGCGAGAGATTTTAAGTCTCTTGTGTCTACCTATTTCACCATTCAGGCTGGTTATTGTATTGGAGCAACTGGTTGGACTCGAACCAACGGCTTGGTTTACCCGCCAGCGATTTGGTCCTTCACCATGAGGCGGTTCCAGCTCTACCAACTGAGCTACAGTCGCATATCTTTTTAATGCTTTTGGTTATGTTCTCGCTGTTGATTACCAGTATTGAATTTGCGATTATCACGACGCTTACCAGTTCCGTCATCAAAACGCTTTGGTTGTTTCTTCAATTTTTGGAAGGATTCAGACTTAGAACCTTGCATTTTCATTCACCTCTTATGTTATTTACTATGGATTTATTATACTGCTGTTTTTTATTTTTGTACAGCTTTTGAAAAATTATTTTTCAATTTTTTTGCATTGCCACGAATTACTAACCCCCATTTCACCATCATCATATTTCAGGTGTAAATTACCCCAAAAACTCTCAGCACCATCATAACTAAGCATCTGCTTAATCACAGTTGCCTCCATTTTAATGGGAGCTACATAAACCCTGTCTCCAGGTAGAAAACTTGGGGGCTTACCCTGACTGTCTTTAGATTCCATTTTATCCATTTTGTTTACCTAAATTAAAAAAAACATTACCATTTTTTCTGTCTACTTCTAATGAAACCTTTTTAATCCTCATACTCTTCTTGAGGTTCACATTCTTTGCAGAAAACATCATTATCAGGAAGATTAGATAAAGAATAAGACTTCACCAACTTCACAGGATAATACTCACAACCTTCTTTTTGAAGTGAAAAGAAACGATCTTCTTGTGTCAGAGGGGTTTTATTGAACCCTTGATACACTTCAAAAGTTTGTTTATCCAAATCTACCACATATGCCCACTCACAGAAAAGGGAATCAGCTGCGAAACTCAGAGCATCACGAGTTTGCAGACCACCATCGGCATTTTGAATGTGGTCAAAAATATCTGAACCACAATCACGATGGAGCCACGGATATTTTTCAGAGAATTTTTTACTCACTTCAATAGAAACCAAACCATCATCTGAAATATCACCAACTGTTTTCCAAAGTGCTTTCATTTCTTCTTCTGTAATCCAAGAACACTTAGACACATTAGAAGCAAAAGCAGGAGTCATTTTATCACGAATGAAATTAAGGACATCAACACCTTGACCGCTTGGATATGAATCCCATTGGTTATAGTTTGCAACCTTAACTTCGCCACCCGAAACCACCACTTGAAGACCACGTGTACCCATTTGTTTTCTCCTAAAATTAAAGATTAATTATACCACAAAACTTCAAAAATTACTGTTTTTGAGCAACTTTAACAGGAATACATTTCCCATCAAATTCTCGCCTACGTGTTTCTGTAAAAACTTGATTTACTTGAGTTTTAAACATTTCGCATTCTGCCACTGTTGCCATTGGAGGACTGTAACTTACTACATAATTCCCACCTGTGCTAATACTTACCAAAACCCACATACTTAATGAGATCATAAATTACTCCTTTTAATTTGATTAGCAATATATTTATAAACCCTTGCTTTTTTCAGACCAAAATGTTGTTTTAAGTTGCATTTTTTTCTTTTGCCGCCAAGAGAGCTGAATGCGATGCCTCCAATGTGAATTTATCACTATTATGGATATGACCCATAAAACCATCCATTCTAGCATTTCTTGCACATGAATCATCACCTATTTCACCATTTTCAATTTGAAGAGCATCTTCAACAACATTGAGATTTTTGTAATATTTTGAATCTTTGGAAGTTTCACCAAAATACCAAACACCATTATTGAAAACATAATAATATTCTGCCCAACTGCCATCTACAGCATCAAAGAAATCTTCAAAATTCTTATATTCACTAGGGTCAACACCAGTCTCACCCCTATCTTTGTAAAAACCACCGTCAAGGTAACTGCGATCACCATGACTAATAAGTTCTTCTACTTCTGCTTGTGTTTTATATTCAAGAACCTCTTGACCAACACCATCAAGATAACCATCTGAATGGACATAGATAGCGCGGCAAACATCACCAACCATCACACCAACAAAGCTACGAGTACTCATATTAAATTTCTATTTAAAGTTTGATTTTTACACACTCAACTGGCAACAGATTGTGACCAGTTATTTCTTTTTCCAATAAATTGTACACTCACACTCATCTACATCTTCGCAATCGCATTCATAGTCATTTTCCCATTGCCAAATATCTCCCTTTGGGGTTTTAAATTCATGCGGACCAGGATGACCATCTGGCAAATAACAACCTTCATTATCCACAGGACCAAATGGTGGATCTGAAAATAAGAGATAACATTTGTTGCACATATTAGGATGAAATTGTGGTTATGGAATGTCTTAATTATAAGCCAACTTTTATCTTTTGTACAGATTTATTTTTTTGTTTTGATACTTAAATTAATTCTTGATTAAACTTAAAATTACATAACAGCAAAAGAATCAACTGTTAATGTAGGGTAATGAGATCGCATATAGTTCATTGCTTCCCTTGCTGATGTTGCCTCAATTGTGAACTCACCATTAAAATCTTCAAATTTCCACTCTACAATATATTTTTTCATTTTAATCCAATACAGTTTTTGTTTTGTAAATCTAAAATACAATCTTTGATTTGTATTTCACTTGCGACCATAGTCAGCGGGAATTTCACCCCACTCTTTGGTATCCCATTTTAGAATTTCAGCTTTTGAAACCATTTCTTCGTTTTTATATAAAAACAATTGTGCTTTAAGTAGCAGGTTTTCTAATTCTAACGTTAATTTGCCTGTTTTATCTGCTGTTGTATTAATTTCTTTATTTTTAAACCAAGACAAGGCAGTTACTGAGTCAGTGTAAATTTTAATAGGTATATTTTTTTCTTTTAAAAACTCACAAGCATGAACCAAACCTAAAAATTCAGCAATATTGTTTGTTCCGCCCTCATATTTTGGTGAAGCAAATGCTACTTTTTTATCTTCCACCCATACGGCGCGATACTCACAAACTTTTCCGTTTGAGGCACCATCAACACTTAAAAATCCCGTTTTGATTTCTTCGTTATTAATTAATACTACATTCGGACTTTCTTGTTTGAAGATCAAGTTGGCTTCAGCAATATCTTTTGCCTTCACTTTTCTGTATCTAGCACCGGGAAACTTATCTACTTGTAATAGACATTCATTCCAAGAATTATAAACTCCTGGAACTCTACCAACCCAAACGACATAATAGTTATTCATTAGATAATTTCTCCAAGTCAGACTTTAACCTTTTGTGGAATGTTTCTTCACCATCATCTCCAGAAACCAACCAATCAATTCTTTGAGCATACACAGCAGCTTCTTTTAAGACACAAATTGCTTTTTTAAATTCAGCAATAGTTTCTTCAGAAAAACCAAAGCCAACTGGAGAACCATACTCATTTTTTTCTTTTGAGTCATTCTTATAAATTAAACTCTCAATGCTTTCAGCAATTTGAGATATTTTGTATTGATCGTAATCAAAGTGACCACCACTCATTTTATTTATCCTTAAACATTATTTTTTGTTTCAACAATCACACCACCATAAATCATTCTATATGTTTCAGCAAGTTCACGCAGATAGAATTTACAGATGTTGCCCTTACGAGTGATCAGGGTGTAATTCATATTTTCTCCAAATAAGCTTAAATTATAATTCCAAATGATATTTTTGGCAATTAATTATTTGGTCCGCCGAGAGGGAATCGAACCCCCATTAAGAGCTTAGAAGGCTCCTGTTCTATCCATTGAACTATCGGCAGATTTATTTATGGTGCGTCTGACTGGGTTCGAACCAGTGACCTAAGGATTATGAGTCCTTTGCTCTAACCAACTGAGCTACAGACGCGTTATTTTTTATTTACACAGATTCTTGTTGATTATTGCGTCGGCGTTGATTGCCTGAATTGAACTTACGATTGTCTTGGCGGGTTTTACCTGTTCCATCATCCCAATGCTTTTGTTTTTTGTTGGACTTTTGGAAGAAATCAGACCTAGAACCTTGCATTTTCATTTACCTCTTGAGGTTTGTTGTTTACGATGGATTTATTATACTGCTGTTTTTAACTTTTGTACAGAGTTTTTAAAATTTATTTTTGTTTTTTCTTCCATAGTCAGCTGGGATTTCACCCCAATCTTTTGTTTCCCATTTTAATATTATAGCATCTTTTAGTATTGATTCATTTTCTTGTAAGAACACTTTTGCTTCTTCTAATAGAAACTCTATTTGTGGTGTCATTAGTCCATACTCAGCAGCTTTAGTTCTAACTCTTTGTTTTCTAAACCAACCAATTGCTATTAAAGAATCAGTGTAAATATTAATAGGTAGCCCCTCTTTTATTAAAAATTTACAGCCTTCAACCAATCCTAAAAACTCTGCAATATTGCTTGTTCCACCTTCATATTTAGGAGATGCAAAAGCAACTTCTTTGCTATCAACCCACACTCCCCTAAACTCAAAATGTTTATAATTAGAAGCTCCATCAACACTTAAAAAATTATTATAAATATCATCTTCTCTAGGCACATAAGAATTATGCCTATTCTTTGCTTTATTAATGTTTTCTAGATAAGGATCTTTGATTTTATTGAAAATTCTCCAAGCATCTTCTAATGAGTTAGCTTTTACTTTTTTGTATTTAGCACCTGAGTATTTATGAACTTGAATTACACATTCATCCCAAGATTGATAAACCCCAGGATTTTTTCCAACAAATACCAAATAGTAAAATTTCATAATACGATAATGGTATTATAAAATAAAAAAATCCGCAAGTTGCGGATTTAAAAATTACATTTTTTTCTTCTTTGGCTTAGGGTTTGCTACCACATGATCATTATTTTCAAATAAATCCATTTGGGCAGGATTTTTATTTTTTGCTAATTTAGCCTTCACTTTTTTCTCTTGCACAGCTTCAAACTCTTTATCAACATAATGCTTTTCCACTGACTTCTTTTCCAATTCTGCATACTTGTGGCCAATAAATCCCCAGCACTCATCATTGTTTAATTCTTGACCCTTTTTATCAAAAACTGTTACAGAGTAACCATAGACTTCACCATTACACCAATTTGAGTATTCATCTAATACACCATTGCTATCTTTAATAAAATGAGCCTTCGCTGCTTCTACACCTTCTTTTTTAGCCATCTTTTTATATTCATCTTGAATGTAATCACAAGGAACATAAATAGCACAGCCATGTGCCACATCCCATTTTTGATCAGGATAGTTATGTGTTTGAGAAACACTGAAGTGAACACTTCCATGTTCATATTTGTCTACTAAATAAAAAAGAACTTTATCTTTTTTCAACTCTTTAGCTTTAGTATCTCTTTCGTCTACATTTCTAAACTGAAATAATTCTCCAGCTCCATCATCATTTGAAAAGTAATCCATTGGATCAGAATCATACTTTAAACAAGACACTACAATCTTATCTCCAACTTCTGTAACACTGATTGAATCTTGAACCACACCATGATCAGAAATATCAAATGCACTTTCTACATTAAATTTTTCTTCTAAGTAGTCTTTGGCAGCATCAATTGATTTAAATTCGTTGTTTTCCATGTTTGTTTCCTTTTTTCTATATTTTAATTATACCAAATCAAAACAATCAATCAAATATATGTTGAAAAAAATAAAAAAATTCTATATAACTACTCTTCCAAGGAGACATTAATATGTGCGAGAGAAATTATAACGAAGAAACCTCTGAAGAAAAAATAGCTAGATTAGAAAGAACACTCAAAAACTATAGAGATTTAGTTCACTCAAATGCTGGTGGTGTCATTGATTTGAAAAACAGATTTTTCACTGTTCAAGAAAATATTTTTATATTAGATAACAGTTTTGATTTTGATGCAGGACTTAAAGTTTCTGGTGACTTTATTGACGATCAGAAAAAAGAATATGCTCACATGATTGCCAATGCTTTAAATAACTACAATCAACTTCAAAAAGAAAATGAAGAAATGAAAAAGTTATTGGCTGATTTAAAAGCACACTCAGCTAATCTTCCAAAAGAAATAGCTGAACTTGTCAGCTATTTAAAATAATTATCAGTTATCAATTAAAAAATCTGAAAAATTTTCCTCTGATACATAGGCATTTCTTCCCTTAGGGGCATAATGCCCATAGTATTCATAAAACTTACCATCTTCCTTTTGAAGATAATATGGAATAGCATCACCGTCCACTAACTGGGACTCATATGGAATTTCAATTAGAATTGATTCCCATTCTGCCTCTTCGGAGTATCTTGTAATATATCCTTTTACAACTACACCTTTGATTCTTTTGAGAATCATACCTTTTACAGTTAAAGTTTTTTCCATAATTAGATCATTCTAACTTTTGCAAACTCATATGTAACTTGAACCTCTTTTTTCAATTTACACTCACCAACGATTTTTACATCAGAGGCAGCAATTTCTTTACCTGCTCCACTCATACTGTAGCCTGAAAGATAAAACTTGTTTTCTTTAGGATCACTTTGGGTCAATTTAGCATCTAAAGCTTTAGTCATAGCGTTGGCTTTTGGAAGGTCAACAGTGGTGAATTCATAAACCCAATAACTTCCGTCATAGGCTTTACTTTCTGTTAGTCCACAAGCAATCACAACTTGTTCAAATTTCTTACCTTTAACCTGAACAATATCTCCAACCTTCATATCAACTTTTGACATAATAACCTCTTAATGATTTGTTTAGATGATTAGAATTATAACACTTTATTTAAAGTTGTACAACAATTACACTTTTGAAGATCCTAATTCACTTTGGGAGTTTTTTGGATTTTCTTGTTTACTCTGGATCATTTGAGAATTAGCATAATCTACTACTGAAAGCACAAAGCCTAGTAGCACCATCATAAAGCATCCAGCCTCTATATTTTTTTGCCACATTCCAAACAGAAAAGAAGCTACAGCGGCATTGCTAAAAAGACGAAATTTCATAATTATTCCTTAAAATCGTGAACTTCACAGGCACCGTGCTTGTGTTCCATAAAAATAATATATCCATTGGTAGCTTCTGGATTTGAACAACCCCAACCAGCAATGCTTGAAATTGGTCCTTTGAGGCGTCCTCCAGTCATCACATTCCAAGGGTGGCTGTGGATTTCCACTTGATGTTTACAGTTACAGCAACAACGACCTTTGCTGTTACCATCTTCTTTTGCCCAACCTTCAAAACATTCAGACATACTTTGCTCCAATTATTTTCAGTTTTTCTATTATACCACAATTTTCAAAATTATGATTTATATTATGGTCCGGCGTAAGGGAATCGAACCCCTATTTATTGCTTAGAAGGCAACTGTTCTATCCATTGAACTAACGCCAGATTTATTCATATATTAAAATACTTTGTGCTCACCACCTTAAGCATATGGTTAATTACGGATTCAAAGTATTTTAATATATGGTGCCTCCAACTGGACTCGAACCAGTGACCTAACGATTATGAGTCGTGTGCTCTAACCAACTGAGCTATGGAGGCATCATAGTGTCATTATAACACCATATTTTTCTACTTACATATATTCTTGTTGGTTATTACGTCGCTGTTGATTGCCAGAATTAAACTTACGATTGTCTTGGCGGGGCTTACCTGTTCCATCATCCCAACGCTTTTGTTTTTTGTTGGCTTTTTGGAAGAACTCAGACTTAGAACCTTGCATTTTTCGTTTACCTCTTAGGTTTGTTGTTTACGATGTGTTTATTATACTGCTGTTTTTAACTTTTGTACAGAACTTTTTTTATTTTTTTCTGTTTAAAAATTTTAGCTTTTAAGCATAGACTTCTTCTGTTTGGATGTCATATTCACAATCATTGCCACTCAACTTTTTTTGAGAAACATATTCAGAAGCACTATCCATTGTTGAAAACACTCTTTCAACACTCCAATGTGAATGTTCGTCACCACTATAACTTGTTTCAACCATCACCAAGAAAACTTGCATTTTTTCATCTCTTTTTATGTTTACGATAGGTTTATTATATTGTTGTTTTTTTAATTTTGTACAGAACTTTTTTAAAACTTTTCAAGATTTTTTCTGCTTCTTCTTCAGATCCAACTTCAAAGTTACAATACTCTTTTCCATTGTAGCCTGTTACTACTTTTAATGTTGGAGACTCTAACACAGTAGTGTAACCTTCATCCATTAATTTAACTGTGATATCCTTAATTTTCCATGTATCTACAGTCCACATACCACCAATGGTTTGGTAATCACGTGGAACATAGTTATCTTTTGTTTTCACTAAACTAATGATTTCTTTAACAGCAGTAGACATTTTTTCTTTGTTCATTTTTGTTACGATGAGTCTATTATACTCTTTTACTTTCTTGTTGTACAGAAGATTATTGAATTTCCTTAGAAATTTCTTTGTAACTTTTTTCTGTTGGAAGGATTAAATCCTTTTTGTAATTTTTTGGCTTTACCACAAAATCATTAAACTTATTAGCAACTGAATTTACCATTTGAAATTGATTTGGAAACTTTTCTTGATTAGGTAAAATCCAATACACTCTTTCAGCTTTAATTTTATTACGTAGAATAGTTAGCTCTTTTTCTGTTTCTATTGTTTTTGTATCATAAGAACCTAAACTTATAATCGCCACTTCTGAACCATAGTCATTTTTGTTATTTACAATGAATCTATCATTAAATTCTTCACTGCTTAAGTTAGCTTTGACGTATGGAAAACATTCTTTTTTGAATGAGTGAATACCTTGAGCAATACTGTCACCAAAAATTAAACAATCTAACATTTTATTTCTCCTAATGTTAAAGCCACACATTTGGTTAGGTTTTATTATACAACTTTTTTAATACTAATTGACTACAATTTACAAATTTTGTTATAATTCGTCTATTGCACAAATTATGATCAATATGACAAACAATCCAACTATTCAAATTGAGAAGAAATCAGCTAGAGATGGCAGCGGCTATCATGTTTATAGCACAGATGGGTTATCTGAATCTTTGCTTTTTGATGGTCTAGATAACACCATTGAAATCAAAGGGTTTTCTGTTGATGAGAAATCACGTGGTAAAGGACTTGGATAGAACATGATTAAGAAATCTCTGACTTTTTTCCTAAAAAGAAAATTGTGCCTATTGATATCCTTCCAGAAGCTCAGATTTTTTGGCACAAAATGAAAAATAAAGGTTTTTTTGAAATTAAGCAACTTATGAATTAAAATACACTTTTTATAGTCCACGAAAATTTATTTTTACTTTAGTTCCTTTTGGGACTTTAAAAAAAGCATTTGGATGTGATTCTCTTTGAGTGACCAACTCCATTGCAAATGGTGTGTGTTTTGAACATACCTCATTTGGCTCTGATTTAAACATATAGCACCAACCACCATTGGGATTTGATTTGTGTTCACAACTATTACAATTATTAGGATTAGCCATTATTTAACTCCAAAATGTTCTTTAATCTTTTCTGTATATCGCATGGAAGCATTTATCATTCCAGTCTTCTCAGCAACCATTGTGTAATTATCTTTATTCGCCATTGGCATTTCATCAGCAATTTTTTTGCCATCTAGCAATATAACATTAACACACTCAGCAATGAGCAACTCAGCGAACTTTTCAACATTCAATTGAATGTAAGTTCCAGGATCAGATTGTTCATCTTCATTAAACAACTTAAAGGCTATTTCTAAAATTCGTTCGCTCATTTAATATCTCCGCTATTGCTTTAGCATATTCTACCATTTCTTTTTGATTAGGAAAATTACCATTAATATATAGACGAGCATCATATTGAAAATTGTCATCTTGAATAAATACCCTACCATCATTGGCTGTCCCTACGGTCCACTGTTTATAGTTTGACCAAAGAGATTGTTTTTCTTTTATATGAGGATCATTTAAGTTCATTCTTCAACTCCGAAATGTTTTTCAATCAAATCCATGTCTTCATTGTGAATACATTGCAAGGCACATTCCTGCACAATCAACTCGGCGAACTTTGCTACATACTCAAATGGGACTGTCCCTGTTCCGTCAAATAATTTTGCCTGGTAAGCAAGTTTTACAAATCGGTCATTCATTCTTCAACTCCAAAATATGTTTTTACTTTTTCACGTAGTCGTTGGATACGTTCCATAGATTGTTTATCTTTATTGCCGACACAATCTAAATGTTCTAGCAATAAAATATCATCAAATTTCTTCACGAGCAATTCAGCGAACTTATCATCAAAATCTCTTTGCCAATCACCACCCGTTTTTATTGGGTTAACATAACCAACAGCTTGAAGCCAAATTTCTTTAATATGTTCATTCATTACCATCTTCCCAAATTTTACCAGGTGTTTTGCTTCTCACTGGTGGAACATAAACTAAATTAGCATATTCACCAGCTTCTTTAGCAATTTTTTTAATTTTTTCGTTCATTTTGGATTCCACATTTCTTTACCAGTTACTTTTTCATACCAAGGTCCCAGCCAGTTCAGCCAAACAATCAAAAACAAGATAAAAGGGATGAACGGAATTACGCAAATGATTTCTGCGATCAATCTCAACGTTTTGTTTTTTATATTCTCTGTCATTCCAATTCTTCCATTTCTTTGTTGACCAGACCAAGGTATACCGCCTTAACTGGTTGTTGCTTTCCACTTTCATTAAGCCAAGTTCTGTTGAATTTGTTACACTCAAGAATGAACTCTTCTGCTTCTTCTTTTGTATCAAACTCAAACTCTTCCTCAATCTTACTTAAGTTGGGCAACCCCTTTTCTAAGGCGTGGACTTGTACGATGTGTTTGTATGTTGGCATTATATTATTAATTAAAAAATAAATTTATGAACTTTTACTTTCATTTTTAAACTCCGAAATGTTCTTTCATTTCCATTGCGACTAACCAATTACCTGTATTCTCAACATACGAGGAACATTCTTGGACTATCAACTCAGCGAACCTTTCTTTGACCACTGATAAGTATTCCTTGCCTTGATAGACCCCGTTGGCATCACATACACTTAGTGCATAGTCCACAGCCTGTTTATCAAGTTCTTTAAGTCGTTCGTTCATTTTAACTCCCTTGTAGATAAAGCATTGATAAACTCATCGAACTCTTGTTTTAATGATGTTAATCGTTCATTAGCTTTTTTACTTTTCATATAATGAGGACTGAAGGCTGCTGGAGCAACATTCACAATCTCATTGAACAAGTATTGTTTCTTCATTTCAATTTCTTTTTGGTTCATTATTCAACTCCGAAATGCTGTTTGATCTCTTCTGCTGCGTTTACCACAGTAGAGCCACCATCATATTCTTGATTAATATCTCGCACAACATCCATACATTCTCTGATAATCAACTCAGCAAACTTTTCTGGATTCAGTTCTTCCCAAGACTTATTGTTGGACACATGTTGCTCCAAAGCTTTGTTGTAAATTTCTTTGATTCGCTCTTTCATTCTTCAACTCCTTAAAACACAGAAACTGGTGGAATATTTGAATTGCCAGAATTTTTCTTGAGAATATGTTGGTACTTCTCAGGATGTGCCTTCATATCTTCTAGCTTTTGGCGATATATTTCTTCAATCAGGTCCATTTCGTCTGGTTTATTGAAAAACTCTTTAAGTATTTTGAGCAGATTCATTTTACACCTTAAGTTTGTTTATGTGGTTGAATTATAAAGGAAAAATCAATGCTTGCATACCTAAAAACTTAAATAATTAGGTTTTTGTTACATATTTTTCAGTCCAATAATCCATGAACTTTATAAAACTCATTATGGTTTTAAATTTCTTGTTTGAAACTCTTTCAATATTAATAAATAAATCTTCTTGCTTTATAAAAGAACACCTTTTAAAAAACTCTAAATTATAATCCAATATTGCCTTTTGAAATCTAAAACCATTTTGAACTTTGGCTCTGCTTATTAAGTTTACAAAAGGAATCCAATATGGATACCTAGATATTTCCCCATTAACATCACACATTAAACCACCATAATTAGTTCCTAACAAGAAGTCTCTTGTATCTACCACATCAAAGCAAGAAAAATCTTCATTTGGATAATTTCCTTTAAACTCAATTTCAGTTAAGCTATATGCTTTGGTTATATTAATATTTTCTAATTTATTTTTTATTTTATTGAATGTATAACCAGAGGCTATGTCATCATCAACAAAAACATAATTTCCTGGCAACAGTTTATTATTTTTCTTGTGTTCCCTACTCATTAAACCAATTGAACTACTTTGATCTAAGGATAACTCAAATTTGCGGCAATAATTGATAGCAGTTTGTTTAATATTATTATCAGAGTTGGAGCATATATCTAAATTTAAAACATTATGGTTCTTAGATAAATCTTTTAGTATTTCTTTTTGTTTATCTAATTTTGAACTTATTATTCTAAGATTTGGAAACTCACATTTAAACAACCAAATTAATTTATCATGAAATAATTTATATTCATTTATTAATAAATCTTTTTTATTAGGATATTTCTTTATCCAATGATTTATAGCAAATACAGCATCATCTCTAATAAAGTAATTTAACTCACTATAATCTATTTCACTTCTATGGTGTTCATCTTGGTAATCTTTACCATTTTTATTTATAGCAAATACAGCATTTTTATCAGAAGATAACTTTCTAATTATTGTTGAACTTTGCTTAGAAGCATCTTTGTTTAAATATTTAATAAAGAATATATTTTTATAATTTTTAGTAATTAGATTATTATGTCTTTCTACACAAAAAGCATAATATCTTTTTTCATTTAAAAATGGCTTATAAAAATCTAAATTATCATCTCCAAATACATATCCTATTTTAACTTTTTTATAGCCCAACCTATCAATTGAAGTTTTAATATATTTTAATACTTCAGAGAAATTAATAGCACAAGAAGAGTATAGCGATTCAAAATAATCAACTTTAAATAATTTCTCATATTGTTGATACTCTTTATATTTTATGAAAAAATCACTTAATCCTTCTTTAATTAATCTAATTCTTTCATAAATATTAAAACTTTGATGTGATTCACTCTTTTTTAACACATAATCATCATGACTAGGGCTGATTAGAAACAATCCAACCTTCAATCCTTCTTCATTAGCTTTTTTAATTGATGCTATCCAAGAAAATATATGCCCTTCATGAATTGGAGCATAACTACCAGTTGTGAATAATAATATTTCTTTTTTGGTATTTTTAAAATCAGATAAATCATGACCAAATATATTTAATTTATAGTGGTCTTCTGTTTCTTTATCTGTTAATTTTGTTGTAAACCAACCAGCACGAAGCAAATCCTGTTCAGATTGTCCTTCCATTTTAGCATAGATGATATCTTTATAAATTGATGCCATATCAGTCACATCTTTCGTAGATTATCTCTGTTCTTATAACAAACTTAACACCAGATTCAATTAATCTTGATTGATGTTGAATTCTATGGTCAAAGAATACTAAGTCACCAGGTTGAATTTTATAACTATAAGAAACTTTATCTAAAGTATCTGGCAAGTCACTAAAATCTCTTTGTGAATAATCTTTAAAATCTTGCTCATTTAATATAAATTGAGTTTCACCTCCGTTATCGGCACAATCTAATCCTAACAATACTGTTACCAGACTTCTTTCTTGTTCATTTTTAACAAAGGTGTCATCATAATGAGCGACTAATTTTGTTCCTTCATTGTATTTTAAAACTCTGAACATTGGATTGATAGATTTAATTCTAAATATAGAACCTTCACCATAATTAGAAAGGCAAGATATATTCTTGTTTTTAATAGTATCAACTAAACCTTTTAATCTAATAGCCTCTAATAATTTATTAGCAAGCAGTTCACTGTAAAAGCTAATTCTTTGTGAACCTAAGGAACCATTATCAACTAATCCATACTCATTTGTTTTTGTTAAATACTTTTCATTTTTTTGTATGAATTTTCTAAAATTGATTAAACTAGAATTGGACAAAAAGTTATTCACAATACTTAAGGTAGGAATTGGATTAGTAACTTTATCTTTGTTAGAGTAATTAAAATCAATATCCTCAGGATTATCTTTTGTAAAACCAACAAACCTATCTGCGAAAATAATAGTATCTTTTGGAACCTTTTTGTATTTTCCAGAATGAACACCATCAATCCAACCACCAATTACAGCACTATCTAAAACATCTAAATGAATAGCAACAGAGCCAACACCATATTTATGTTTATTAAAACTATGAAGTTCTTCTAAATTATTTTTAAGCTGTTCAAATTCTTTTTTGGCTTCTTGGGGCAAATTACTTACTAACTTGTCTTTAGTTTCCTTGCTTAAATTTAAATAATTTAGGTATAACTCAACAAAATCATAGGGAGCACCAAACACTTCTTCATCAACTCTGTTGTCATACATATCACCAGCAGGAACAGCATTTAAAATACTATCTGGAACACCTAAATATTTAGCCAAACTAAACACTTCACTTTTATGTAAATCAGAAATTATCTGAACATCCACAATACCATCTGATGCTTTACCAACATAACCCAAATAAGCACCCTCATCTCTATTGGTTGTTCCTATCACTACAGATCTAAACCCTTGTGAAGATAATACACTTGTTGTGTAATAAATAAATGGAGTTCTAGCATAAGCAGTTAATTGACCTCTTGCCCAAGGACTACCCTCATCTAAATCTTTTTCTATATTCTCTTGTATAGCATTAAAAGATTCATTTATTGGGCAAACAGACAATGGAAGATTGAAAACTGAGCATAAATCATAAGCTTTGTTTATGCTTTCATTTTGATTGGTGGCACCATGATTATTTAATAATGGTAATGTTATTGGAACTATTTTTTTAATTACATTTGGATATTTTTCTTTTGTGTAGGACATCAAAGCTAGAACCAAAGCACTATCAACACCACCAGAAACAGCAATAACAGCGGTATCCAAACTACTATCTTCAAAATATTTTTTAATTACAAAAGATTTTGCTTCTAAATATTTTTCCAAATCAAAACCACGGTAAAATCTAATTTTAAGCAACAACTCAGACAACTCTTCTGATAACTTATTTATTGACACATTGGGATAAAACTTCATTTTGTTTTCTCCTTTAAATTATCAATAATTAATTTTTCTGGATTAATTATTTCCACTTTAGGTAAATCAAAATTAAAATAAAACAATTCTGTACAACCCAATATGATTTTATCTATATTTAATTCTTTAATTTTTAGATCTAAAATTGTATTTAAATCCCAATTGTCAAAATTTGCTCCAATGGCATTTTCTATAGATTTATTTAAAATAATATATTCTTCATCATTTAAATAATGAAAGTTTTGATTAAATATTTTTTCATCTCTACTAGTTTGAGAACACAACATTAAAGTTTTTTCTGGCTCACAATTTATTTCATCAATTATGCAGTCTATAGCATATAATTTTTTATAATTAACATAACCTATGATTTCGTTTATATCTTTATGCATTGAAAAGCATAAAACTACAATATGATTACAATCGTTTAAACGTTCAAAACAATAATTAATTTCTTTTTTGAATAAATCTCTATCAATAAGACCAGTTTCATCCATACTGTGAAATGGAAAATTGATTAATTGAATATGTGGAAAACTTGAATCTTTGCCTTCAGTATCTAAAGCATAACTTGTGATTAAGTTTTTATAAAAATTGGCGCCAACAATAGCACCAGCACCTGAAATTATTCCTATTTTTTGTCTCATCCTAAACTCCTTAGAATATTTTTAATAAATTGTCTATCAATTTATTTTTTGAATATATTTATATTATAAATAAATAATGTAAATATTCAAGTTAAGAAACATTTGTGTTCCAAAATTTTGTCACCCTCTTAATTTCTTTAACCAAATCATTAAATTCATTTACAAATGTGATTCTATATTTTGTACATACAATTTCAACATTTCCTTTTCTCCAAAATCCATCTGGGCAACAAACAATCACCTTTCCAGATTTTGCAAATAACCCCAATTCCATCAAAGTGATTGGACTTTTTGTATTTGGATCAAAATAGAAAACGATCAAATCGGCAAATTCTAGAGCATCCAACTCCCAATTAACTTGTTCATTGAATTGTGGATTAGAAATTTCTTGTTTCCAACTAGAATCCCAATCATCTCTTCTAGGGTTTAAAAATCTAAGATCGGTATCTCTAAACTCATTAATTAATTTTTCTTGCCAATTTTCAGCAATTCCCATTTCAATAGAACCACCCAAAAAAATATCTCCTATAAGATGTTCTTCAGTAAAATTATTAGGTGATTGTATTTCTTTCATTTTTTTCCTTTAAAAATCAAAAGCCCCGAAGGGCTTTTAAGATTACATTTCTGAGTTTGCCCTTACTTGATTGAAGCTAATTTCGTTATAAGCCCAACCATTGTTGTAGCGAACTTTCATAATATCAGAATCGGCTTTTGATTCATCGTAAGGAACAGTTTTAATTTGACCATTTTCACGGACAACCATAAAACGACCTTTTTTAGACTTCTTTCCACTGTCTGTAATTGGGTCTTTGAAAACATCAACCCATTCACCATTAATCATGGCAGCAGAACACTTCATAGCAAACTTTTGAGTGTCACGGTTTACAATTTGAAGCAAAGCACCACCCATACCAAAAGCAAGGTTATCAGCACTAAACTTATTCATAGTCACAGCAACCATTAAGATTGTGCGAATACTTAGCTCATTGATACCGTCACCCCAAATAATGCGAACATTATTAAGAACCTTAAAGCCTTTTTCGTTCACTGTGGAACCAAAATATTGATCAAGCTTTTTTAGAAGCTTAGGAACAACAACAGCAGGATCACCAGAGTCTGGACGAATAACAAGTGTGCCACCGTTTTTAACAACAATATCTTTAAGTTCAGTTCCCCACATATCTACAGCATTGTAAATATCATAAGAATCTGAAACAACAGCATAGATTGCTCCAGGCTTGCTAAATTGCTTTACCATATTTTCATAGGCAAGAGCTTCCTTGTCACGCCCCCAAGATGTAATTGTGCTGTGTTCTGCGGCGGGGATTGAGAAGGCAGTGTTGTAAATGTCAGCATCATAATATTCATTGGCAGCGATAATGCCAATCGCAGTATCAGTACCCATAAAGTTAACAAGGTGTGACATTGCTCCAACATAAGCAGATTCATATGATGAAACACCACGTGAACCAAAGTCATGCAGTTTGAAAGGCAGACCTGTTACATCACCAGACATTTTCAATGCTTCTTTAATAACTTGTTTAATACTCCAAGATTGAGTAGCAACAGTTGTTGGATACCAAATAGCACGAAGGAATGAGGTTTCAATCCAAGTTGTAATCCAAGGAACCATTGGATCAGTGTTAACAATAGTAGCAAGTACATTCAGAACAGGAACCATTGTTCCTTCATCTACTGAACGAATTTCAACAGGCAAATAGCCATTGTGCTTATCAAGAATGTATTGCCAACCTTCACGATTGAAGGGTTCACCGTGAGCAGTCCAAAACTTCTCAGCGAAATCAATCTCTTTTTGAGTGATAGGCTTAAAAAGAACTTCACGGATATATGCTTGAATACCAAGCAGTAATGTTTTGTCGTATTGACCACCACGAGATTCAATATATGAGTAAACATATTGTGTGCCAGGTGGGTATTGTTTCCACATGCTGACCTTATATGAATCTGTGTCTAGAATAATTGATTTTGCTTTCATAGTAAAACTCCTTTACTTTTGTTACTAATTGCCATCAGTCTATCTTTTGGACTTCACTTAGTTGCTGTCATGCCTAAGCTGCATGTTGATATTATATCACTTATTTTACGATGTTGCCAACAAAATAAGAAATAATATCATAGTGATCTTCAAATAAATCTTCTGAGTGAACTTGAGCCAATGGAACCCACTGAGCTTTTTCAGCATCATCTTCACCCTTAACTTTTGGCAGATTCCACTCTCCTTCTGAAAGTGAAATATGGAAAGCATGTGTAATAGTCCTACCACGAGCAGAACGACCCACAGCATCAAACACTTTGCTACTCTTAATGGAACCAATCAGAACTTTTTCAGGAACCTTAATAGAAGTTTCTTCTTTAAGTTCACGAAGCATAGCAGCTTGAACTGATTTATCTGATTTAGCATTAACGAAACCACCAGGAAGTGCCCAAAGACCCTTACCAGGCTCAGAACGACGCTTCACAAGCAGAATGTGACCAGATTGAACCACAACAGCATCTGTAGTCACAAAAATTGGTGGATAAGGCAATGATTCAAATTGCTTTTTGTAAGTTTCAATGAATTCTTTTTCTTTAACAATTTGCTTGAACTCATCTGTTTTTTGAAACTCATCAAGAAACATTTTAGTGGACTTTGAAATCACAGAAGCGAAAAAGTTTGTATTACTTTTTTCACTGAAATACAGTTGACGAATTTGAGTAGCATCAAGAGGTTCAACCAAATCTTGATGTTCAAACTTCCAAGTAGGGAACATCTTCAAGTAAAATGAAGACTCATCTTTTTCATGCCCGATGATGGCGATGGTTTCTTTAGTGCTAGCAATTTTATAAACAACACCTTGAACATTTGCCACCCAAGCAGTGTCATCATACAGTGTGTCACGAATGGGTTGAACCCAAAACTTAGCACCAGTTTTACCATTCAACTCATATTCTTGAATGGCATTGTTAATCATATCTTTACGTTCTTCGTATGTGAATGGATTTTTGTAGTCACGAGGACGATATGCGGAACCAACAACGAGAATCACGTTATCAGCAAGTTCACCAGCTTTTTTGATTGTTTCAATGTGCCCTTTGTGAAGAGGTTGGGCGCGAAGGATGTACACAACGGTACCATATTTTTTGTCTGTCATTCTAAACTCCTTAGAAAATTTATATGCAAGTTGTCTATCAACTCACACCTATATTAGAACATAAAAAAATGTTGGTGTCAAATGGTTTTTAACTTATCTTATTTAAAAATGTTAATAGAATTGACATAAAGAATAAAACTTTTTATCTATTTATCATAGATTGGAAATACGGTAACTGGGGAACAAAAATAAGAAAAGCCTCTGATTGGATTAAGTCAGAAGAGTTTGATATGACAATCATTAGTGAAGATGATTGGAGAGTAGCAATGATAATGGATGAGTGAGTGGGAAATAATGAGTATTAAAAAATTAATAATATCTATTCTTGGTGGTTTGGTTTTGCTCTTTATCCTTGTTTATGCAGTAACTCCTTTTTTACAGAGACAATTTTATTCTATGGGTGCCAACAATCAAATAAAGAAAGATGAAAGGTGTGCTGGTTTTAAGGTTGAATATATTAATGCCCTAGCCAATAAATCCGATGTTTCGGCAATCCTTGATAGGGCGAAAAAGGATAGTTGCCGCAAATAACCTAAAAATATACTTTTTGTGATAAGATAGTGCAACACATCGTAGCTATTATCTGAAACTTAATATTACATTTAAAGATTTCTTATGTAGATTCCAAGCAAAAACATTCAATTAAGAAACTAATTTATTAAAATCTTTAATTGGATTGAAGTTAAAAAAACACATAAAGAAAAAAAGTTTATTTAAAAATCTATTTGGTTTTAAAATAGAAATGAAAATTTTGTTGATTTAAAGTATTAATTAATGTAAAATATCAAAACTATTAGGAATAACTAAATGAAACTTAAATTTATAGATCTATTTGCTGGGGTTGGAGGCTTTCATTTTGCTTTCAATGGAAAAGCCGACTGTGTTTTTGCTTCTGAATGGGACAAAAATGCAAGAATAACATATGAAACAAATTGGGGTGAAGAATTAAAAAAACATGGGGCAAAATTTGAGGGCGACATTACGAAAGTAAATTACTCAGAAATACCTGATTTTGATATATTGTGTGGAGGGTTTCCTTGTCAGCCATTTTCAATTGCGGGAAAGCAATTAGGTTTTTCTCACGCAACTCAAGGAACTTTATTTTTTAATATTTTAGAATTAATTAAAACAAAAAAACCTAAAGTTGTTTTTTTGGAAAATGTTAAGAATTTAGCAAGCCACGACAAAGGTAATACTTTTAAAGTAATTATAGGCTCACTTGAAGAAATTGGATATAAAGTTCACCATAAAGTATTAAATGGAACAACTCATGGCAACACCCCTCAAAATAGAGAAAGAATTTTTATTGTTGCTTTTAGAGATGAGGAGAATTTTAATAAATTTTCATTTCCAGACTCTATTCCTTTGAGCAAATCCATTTCTAACTGCCTTGAAGTTGGACAAGTAGAACAAAAGTATTATCAAACTAATAAAAAAAGCCCCTCAGTTTTGAAAATGATAGAAGGGGTAGTAAAAAAGAGCACAATATATCAGTATCGTAGATATTATATGCGTGAAAATAAAGGGAATGTGTGTCCAACATTAACTGCCAATATGGGCACTGGGGGACATAATGTTCCTTTAATCTTAGACGACTATGGTGTTAGAAAGTTAACTCCAAGGGAATGTTTTAATTTTCAAGGATTTCCCAATTCATTTATTCTTCCTAAAGAATTAGCTAGTTCTTCTTTATATAAGCAAGCTGGAAATAGTGTTGTTGTTCCTGTAGTAACTCGCATCGCTGATGAAATTATTAAATCTATAAAATAAAATGATTTTTACCAGAACACTTTTTTCTGAAGAATATGATAAATACATAAATCATTTGAATTTATTTTCTTTTCTTTCTCCAATGTTTAGTGATTCCAATTCTCCATATGTTCATTACCGTATGGTAGAAAATGCCTTCTGCAATTGTTTTAATGCTATTAATATTAGTAGAAGCGATACTGCTTTTGATGCAATTAAATCAATTAATGGTGTTAATTATGGCATTGGAATAAAAACCTTTAATGCTAATATTAATAAAAATGGAATTGCCGACTTCAAACAAGAAAAAATTGCGGAATTTAATAAAGACAGCATTCAGTTAAATAGTCTTAATATAAAAAAAATGGCACTAAAAATTGCAGAATTAAGAAATGCCAGAATAAATTCTGCAATTCTTGAATATGGAATTCAAAAAACATTATATCACTGTATTATAAGATATCATGAAAATGACGCTAATAAATCAGGAAAAATTTTACTTAAAGAATTCCCTTATAAGCAAATAAACATAAAAAATATTATATGCACAGACGAACAATACAAACCACTTACTGATATTCAATCATCTGAGTATCCTGTTGGTAATTTATTCTTTACTGATGGCGAAGATAAATATTCCTTCAATATATCAAAAAGCACATTATTTAAAAAATTTGATACATCCATAAGTAACGGCATAGTTCTTTCAGTTCAAAAAAACAATGATCCAACTAATGAATTAATAGATTGGTTTTTAACCAAACAACCTAAAATAGAAGAATTTGAGATTCTAACAGAGGATTATGTTATCTTACCTCTATACTCCTTAAAATCAGAAACTAATGCTAAGTATGTTCCTGAAAAAAGCGGCTTAAATCAGTGGAATGCTGGAGGAAGAAAGCGTAATTTTGGAGAGATGTATATTCCAATTCCATCCTTTATTCATAAACATTTTAATGGATTTTTTCCACCTAAAGATGAAAAATTTATATTAATTACCCCCAACAACAAAGAAATCAGTGTAAAACTATGCCAAGATGGAAGTAAAGCATTAATGAGCAATCCTAATCATGCTCTTTCAGAATGGTTTCACCCTCTTTTAATCAAAGACAACAAGGAAAGTATAGTTACTTATGACGACTTAATTAGAATAAGTAAAGATTCAGTTAAAGTTGAAAAAGTTTCTGAAGGCAAATATAAATTTTCCTTAGCTCCTCTTGGTAGTTGGGAAAAATTCAAAAAACAAACAGCAGAAAATATTAATATTTAAATTTACCTTATCTATGTTTAAGTTTTTGTAAAACACCCAACCTCTTCAGATTGGAATAACTCTTCCACAATATCATCAAGTATGCACTCATCCTCCCATTCCCCAGAAGATTTCTGAACTTCCCAGAAAGATTCCATATTAGAATTTTCTTGGGCTTTCTGTTTTCTATATAGGGTCAAATCACCGTGAACGAGCAGTTCAATGTAGTGATACTTGGAGTCTTCATTTCTGTAGTTAATTGGAAACATTTTTATTCCTTATTTGCGAGCAAGCATATCACGAATCTTTTCCATACCAGCAATATAAACATTGTAGTAAGTTGCTGATTCAATATCAGTCATCTCTGGAAACATGATTTTCATATCTGCCATAAATGCCTTACCACCAGCAACAGCATTTTTATCCAATACGGCAATTACTGCACGACTAAGTGGGTTAGGCACATCATTGTGTGGGCGACCCGTAATATCCCAACTATCTGCCATAATCTCTTGAAGCTCTTTTGGCATCTTAGCAACACGTTCAATATAGGTTTGAGTCATGATTTTTCCTTAAACTGTTTCAACTTGCTCAATAGCACTCACAGCCTCTTCCATTGTTTTGAAAACAATACTGTTCATATTTGCTTTAATTGTAGGAACAAATTGGTTGAGAGATTTATCATAGAATTGCTTAATAATTCCATGTCCCCAAAGTTGGCTATCCTTTGGCACACGAGAAACAGTAACACCTTTTTCAAATTGGCGGAAACGATACACCCATTCACCTTGTTCTGCTTCAAACACTTGTTCAACTGTTTTGAATTTCATTTTGTAATTCCAATTTTGTTGCTATGGTGCTATTATACACCCATTAAACCAAATGTACAGCGATTTAAACTCTTAACTAAAAAAATATTTAGTTATATAACATCAAACAAACTTTGCGGAACTGTTCCAAACAATTTGTAAAGAACCTTACTAGAGGTTGAGGCAACAGCAACTTTAATTCCTTTTTTGGTAGCAAACTCTTTGTAATAATTACGAGCAATTTTGTTTCTGATTGAACCACGACTATTATTACAATAGTAGCAAGCTGCTACCAAGTTATATTTTTCTTCTATTTTCGTATGTTTTGGACTGAACCACTTATCAATCAAATGTTCAATCGTAGCTTGTTGTTTGGATTTTTTCAATCTATTCATTTCACAGCTACAGTAATAGCATTTGTTATTTTGATTAGCAATCAATTCTTCAATATTAATTGTCATAAAGTCTCAAAATATTTATTTTTTAATTTCGTTTGGGTATAACTCAATTTTCCAATTACACCACATTGGCTTAACCATGATATATGCCCCATTGATATTAGTCACTCTACCAAATACTTGTGGACGATGTACCAAAGATTTAATATCTTTGCGAACAATTTCTACCCTATCTCCAATATTAATTTTATTCATCATTCTTATTTAAACTTCTAGTTATTAACTTGTTTACTGTGATTGAATTATAACATAAAACTAATTAGGACGAATACTTTGCTTGGTTTTTATAGAAATAATTTCAGCATCTTCTGGAATGCTATATTTCTTGCTTAAACTAATAATCAATTCTGATACTTTTCTATCATCGCCAAGTTTTGTTCTTTGTTCTACATTTTTATTACATTTTTCAATGTTGTTTTCAAAAAATACCAACTTAATTTGAGACTCTTGAAACACTTCTTTAATTACTTGAGTCGCCTTTTCCCTAACTTCTTTTTGGCAAAAAAATACATCAGAAATAAGTAAGTTTTCACAAAAAATATTTTCTTTCTTTAATTTCTCTAAATACTCTTTGGCATTTTTTGTAACAATGGAAATATCATCAATGAAAAATGAATTTGGATTTTCTTTAACGAAAGAAGAACCCCAAGTAGTTTTACCTGAACCTGGGAGTCCTACAATCATTATAATTTTAAGCATTTAATTTAAATCCATTTCTGAAATACATTCTGCAATTTCATTAAATTTCACATAAGAAATGCGATACTCTGTATAGTTGCCATAATATTCACTTACAGAAAAATCTTGAGTTTTAATCAATGGTAACAGCTTCTTATACTGAAGAAATGTAATCTTTGGAAAGTACTTCTCCAAAAATTGATCTAATTGAGTAAAATCAGCTTCGTCTTCAGCAGAAATTGATTGATCAGCTACACCACCCCAGCAGTTTCCCCCAGTAAGACCACCAATACGCCAGCTTTCAGAAAAGAAAACATCTTTTTCTTTTTCTAAATCATCTTTTGAGTAATAGCTTTTGCGATAACCATACAAATAAGGATTGGGGTTGTCTTTTAAAAACTGTTTCAACAATTCTAGAACTTTTTCTTTGCTTACACTTTTTTGTTCAGTCATGATGAACTCCAACTTGAATGTTAATATGGTTGTATTATAGCATAAAACTCAACAAGAATTGGTATTTTTACTTCCAAAAAAATAAAATTTAATTTACTACAAAACCCGATTCTCTGTGATACAATCTCAACATCATCAACTCTAAGGAATAATTGATATGAAATCTCTTTTTTTAGCAACTCTGGCTTTCTTTGGCATCTCTTTTGCTCAAGCAGAGCAAATTGGTTCTGTTGATACAGCTTTTAAACTCATTGGACCAGATCACAAAATCATTATGGAAGTGTTTGATGACCCAAAAGTTGAAGGGGTTAGCTGTTATGTATCACGAGCAAAAACTGGTGGTATTACAGGTGCTCTTGGTATTGCCACAGATACATCAGACGCTTCTATTGCTTGCCGACAAGTTGGAGAAATTTCATTTAAAGATAAACTTCCAAAGCAAGAGGAAGTTTTTAGTGAATCAGCAAGCATCCTTTTTAAGAAAATTCGTATTGTTCGTGCTGTTGACGAAAAACGTAAAACTCTGATTTATCTTCAATACTCAGATAAACTTATTGATGGCTCACCTAAAAATAGCATCAATGCCGTTCCTGTAGGAAAACCCATTCCCGTGAAGTGAAACTCTCCAAAAAATAAATAGCCTTGAGTAATCAAGGATATTTTGTTAAAATATAACAAACTTAATGGATTTAAAATGAAGCCAACATTCTTTCAAAGACCAGGAAAATTTAATCTTGAAAAACTTAGTCAAGAAAATACAACCCCTATTGTTAACATTTTCTTTAGAAACCCAATTTTTCAAAATCTTGGTGAAAAGCTAATTGACATTAGAAATGGTTTAAGTGGTTGGTATCCAGGTGTTGTTTATGGTAAACCTAATAGTGAACTTAGAACCTTAGAGAGTAGCCCAGGAGTTTGGGTTTTTGATTTTTCTAATGGTGTAACCATATTGATGTTTTCTGATGGTTTCAGAAAGAATCATTTCAAAGGCACTAGCTATGAAGTTGTTTTAAATAAAAGTAAGGATACTGACATTTTAGATGCACTAGAAGTTTTGTTTGATGATTGTATTGAAAAATCTAAAGCTATGTTTCCAGATGAATTTTCTAAGTTAGAATCATTAGGGAAAAAACTTAAACGATAATTAAATCAAGTAAAAACTTTTTGTTTCTTAAAACTCTGCTATAATAAACCTATACGAAAGAGCAAAATGAAACAATACAACCCCTACTACTATCTTGGTGCCAACCCAACAGTTGATTTAGTAATCATTAATCCACAAAATGAAATTCTGATGATTAAAAGATCTGACGATTCTCCAGCTTGTGCTGGTATGTGGGCACTACCTGGCGGTTTTATTGATACCGTTTCTAAAAAAGGACAACCTTGGGTTGAAGGTTTAGAAACACCAGAACAAGCAGCTATTCGTGAAGTTCAAGAAGAAACAAACCTTACACTAGTTAACCCCAATTTAACATTTGTTGGAATTTTTGAGGGGAACCAAAGAGACCCAAGAGATAATAATGAATCATGGTCAAAATCATATTCTTTTGCTTATAAAATCTCTACTGAAGAATATTCAAATCAAAATATTGTAGGCACTGATGATGCTAGTGAGGCAAAATGGATTGACATTAATACTGTTCAAAACATGAAGTTAGCTTTTGATCATTCTCAAATTGTAGCACAAGCAATTTATTGCTTGAAACCAATCAAAAAGAAAACTATTTAATTTCCGTCATTATTCGGTTTGACTTACCACCATTGAATGACAGGCTTTAACGATGCCATACAATGTGCTGGCTTCGCCTCTTTTGTTGTAGTCGAAAGCGACTGTCATAACAATAGCATTAATCGATAAGAAAATCATGACTTTCAAGACAGTGATTTGGTACATATTCTTTCGAAGCTCCATTTTTCTTCCTTACTCAAAGACAAAATCAAAAATATACTCACAATTAATTATCTAGCAATATATCACAAATACTATAAATATTTTTTTCATAGCAGTCAACAAATAATATTCCAGACAGTATTAGAAGAGTAATTATTTTATAATTTTAATAAAATCTGTTTCTTAAATCAATCAATTAAATAAATTTAACTGGTCTTTTAAATCTCTACTGTTAACCCCATGTTGTAATAATCGCAGGCTCAACTGTTGTTCTGAATTGAATTTCATTGACTGAATCTAGTAAAACTCCACTGGCTTTGGCAATAACCCAAGCTAAAGGCTCCACATTTGGATGAAATGCTTGTGTTTTCCTTAACTCTTTATAAAAGGAAGCACCATCAAATGTCTTTTTGTGCAACATATACAGCAAGGTATTGATCACATTTCCGTCAACCACTACACCAGGCTTAATTTCTTTCTTTTCCTCAAGGCTCTTTAAACAATCAACAATGGTTTGATCTTCTGACCCTTTAAAAATAAAACCAGAGCAGGGATAAATGGAACGATTCAAAAGCCTTGCTTTGAATTTGATAATCCCATCTTCTTCATAGTAGTCAATATCATCATCATGACGTGATTTATTAACAAACTCTGGTGTTCTAAAGAGAACTCCATGCTCATCATCACAATTAAATACCTGGCGAATCAAATCAGTTGGTTCCCAATTATATTCATTATTGTTAATCGCATAGAAAAACATATGAGCTTCTTTTTTAGAATCTGGGGCATCAGATAACTCAGCATGATTTTTCATCATTCTCATAACTTCTTCCTTAAAAGAAGCCTTCTTGTTATCTTCATAGTCTAACTCTTCAAGGATATCTCTGTAATTTTTCTTCAGAATACTCTTAACCATCTTCTTAGGAAGATAATATCCAATATCTTTAGAAATTCGAATGCCCATAAAAAATTCCCCATTTAGTTTGGGGAATTATATCACAAAAACTTAATTAAGGATTAAATTTTCATCTTTTTTGTTTTATTTAAATCACTTTCAAGCATAGTTATGGTTTGATCTAAGAACTTCTGAATTCTTTCTTTTTCCTTTAACCATCTGTTTTCAAGGAATTTACAAATATCAGCATCATTTGTTTTATCACCCTTAAACTCTACACCATAATCTTTATTTATTTGCTCTTCTGTTCTTTTTTCAAAAGCCTTCTTCATGTCAGAAATTAGATTAATTCTCACATTATATAACATTGATAGTTTTCTATACTCTTCAGTGTTAGACTTTTCTGGCTTATTTAAACTTTCCATTTCAAAAGCATAATGGTAGTACTTACTTTTATTTTTGTCTTGGAAAAATTCCTTGGCATACAGATAAAAATCTAAAGCAGCCTTTTTCCATTCTTCACTCATCATCTTATAGTTTTCTGAATGAACTAGTGAATATCTTTTCTTGAAATTAGGATATGGATTATGGAAATAATCATTACTTTTCTCTATTTCCATAGTATCTTCTGAAGATTCAAAAACAATTTTCCTAGAACCATTTTTTTCTGATTCATAAATCTTTTTTTCACCAAACCAAGGCTCTATATCAGCAAAATTCTTTGGCTTTCCAGTAATCATTCTTTCAAAATCATCACTTCCTGAACCAATTACATTTAATACATGGTCTAACACAGCAATTTTTGATTGCTCAAAAGAATATTTCAAATATAAAGTTGGATAATTATGAATGGAATTTACAATGTACTCATCAGGTGATAAAAGCTTTAAACCAGGAGCAACCCCCTTAGGAATTAAACCCTCATCTTCCAATGCTATTGTGCTATAACCAAGCTCATTAATCATGATATCAAACACATATGGGTCATTAAACACAATTTTGTTATCTTTAATTTTCAAAACTGTGTTTTTAATGTCTTCAACTGTCCCAGAGTCAATCTTTTTGATTAATCCTTGTAGGCTTATAGATTCTTTCAGGATGTCTTTGTCATATGGTGCCACATAAACACTCCAATCATTCTCTTTTTTGTCTGCTACAAAAACAAAGTTTTGAGAAGAAAAACATAGTTTTTTATTTTGAACCCAAACATGATTGTCTAAATCATTGAATTCAAATTTATTCTTAATATTAAAATTATTACTTACAGTACCATCATACAACCTGCCAATATCGTATGAAATGATACCTATATCCAAATCTTTCAATTCAGTATCTTCAATAAGAAAATCTAACTTTCCATTATTCTTTAAAGATTCTTTTTTAATTGACTCAGGAACTCCAGCTACAGCAAAAAATTCTTCAAGACCAAACAGAGATTTAGTAACTTCCAAATTACCATTTCTTCTCATTGATCTGCTTTCCATCTGTAATAACTTATTTAAAATTTCAGTGGGCAAATCTTTGTACATCTGCTCCATCTTTTCTTTTGTTTTTGCTTGTAGATATTTCTGATTAGGAATATTAAAAATTACAGAAGAATAAATCTTATTATCTTTTATATTGGCATAGCTAAAAGGGTTAGACCTGAACTCTTTAGATTCAGAATAAACACTGACTCCTTCAGGACGTTTAACCAAAAGATACCTCGTGGTTTTTCCATCCAAAATTTTAGCAGTCACACTATCATCTTCATAGAAAACTTGCGCTGTTTTATCTATAATATCACTTAAGCTTTTGTGTAAATCCTCTTTGATATCTGTGATTTTCTCCAAGTTTTCTAAAATAACATTTTTTTCCATAGTTTAACCTTTTACCTTTTGTTCTTATTATTTTAGTAGAAATTAACCCTAAATCAACAACACTCTAAAAAACTGTGAAATAAAACTTTTCTTTGCTAGTCTTATTCAAATGATTGTTTTGCCTTATTTTTAGTTTATAATTAAACATAAGGAGAAATTAATCATGGAACTCACCAACTCTATTAAGCAACGCTTTGTCAAAGACTTTAAATTGCCAATCAATTTGATTCAAGATCCTTATTTTGATTATTTTATTGAACTATACAATCCTGATTTTGACACCTACAAAAAATTAGAACTTCTTCAATCTTTTCTCAATACTTGTAAAGACCAAGAAGATTTCTTTCAAAAAGGCACCACAGTATCTACTGCTGTAAAAGAATTTATTCAAAACAGCAAAGCTTATGAATTGATGAATAATGCTGATTTAAACAGTTTTCCTCAAAATAAAAACCTTACTCAGCAAAATATCTATATTGTTCCCAATGTAGATAAAGAACTTATTTCTATTGATTTGGAAAAAGCCAATTTTAATTCGTTTAAATTATTTCATTTTGAAGAAGAAACAGGTATTAAAACTTATCGTGAATTAATTAATCAATTTACAGACCAAGAATACTTCCAACAATCTAAAATGTTTAGACAAGTTATCTTTGGTGATTTGAATCCAGCAAGACAACAGCGTATTCAAAAGTATGTGATTGGACAGCTTTGCCAAAAACTTCAAGAAAATGGTTGTGAAATCTCTTCTGCTTCTTCTGATGAAATTATTGTGAAGAATAAATCCTCAACATCTGAAGTTGAACAAATCCTAGCTACTGCACCAAAAGAACTACAGTTTTTTAGAGTGGAAAAGTTTCACTTCTCTAGAATTGGAGATGACTTTGATTTCTTTGTGAAATACACAGAACAAAAAGATGGTAGTATTAAAAAAGAGTTTAAAAACTCTCCAGGTCATTTATTTCCACAGATTTATAAACAACATTTAAAACTAGAACTTAACCAATATGATATGCTTTTTTATCACGATGGCTACCTAGCTGAGTTTAAAGAACCTGTATTTAAAAATGAACCAACCTTAACTTCTAAAAGGAAAATCTAATGGATATTAAAAACCTACCTTACTTGCTTCATGGTTCAGAAGATTCTTTAGATAAAGATATCTATGTTTTTTGTCCAAAATCTCTAGACCATAAAGAATCTTTAGATGTTATTTCTCACTTTGAAAATCTAGGATTTAATGCTAACCCTATTTTTATTGAAAATGGTAATGTAGTTTGGAACTTTAAAGGGGTTAATGATGAAGTTCAAAATTCTATTTTCCATACTTACTCATTACACGAACAAAACATTCCTAACCCAATTCAAAATACAGCAGAAAGAAATCATGGATTGAAAGCTTTGAGAACTATTAGAGGATTGCTCAGTCAATGCTCTAGAACTCAATACAGAGACATTATTAAACCAACCTTAAAGAATCCCAATGTTTTAGATAAATTAAAGGTTATTTCTCAGATTGATTTCTCTTCTATTGATGATTATGAAAAGTTATCTAAAGTTGAGGCAGGAAAGTTCTTTGCTTTTCAAATTGGACAAACACTAGGATTACTACAAGACGGAGAAGACCTATTTACTAAAAAATCAGTTTCCAATAAATATCCTTATTTGACTGATTTACTTTATAGAAAAGAAGGTGCTGATTTTTCTATGATTAATAAATTTAACAACATTCTCCTTAATGTTTGCTTGAAAAACTTTTCAATGGAAAATGGCACTGCTGTTTATGAAAATACATTCAATAACACAAGAGAGTTCATTGATGTTAAAAAAGAATTGACATTGAAAGTTGAACAAACCAATAAGATAAAACCAAAATTTTAATCTTAATTTAAAATTGACTTTAATAGGTTTTTCGCTTAAATTTTCTACAAAATAAGGTTAAATTATGAACGAAAAAGAAATTACACCACATCAAATTATTAATTTCAAATATTATGTTTTGTCTTTTCTACTGATAATCACAGTAATTGGTGCCCCTATTGGTATAGGATTGGCTTTTTGGAAATATCTAGTTACTAAAAATACCAAATACATCTTCACAGATGAAAGACTGAAAATTAAAACTGGTGTTATCAATAAATATTTTGATGAGTTTGAATATTACAGAATTAGAGATTACTCAGTAACTCAACCATTTTTCTATAGACTTTTTGGTTGTGGAACAATCGTTCTTCATACATCAGACAGAACAGATCCAACATTCACATTAGAAGCAATACAACATTCAGAAGAAATTAAAGAATTGATTAGAAATCTAGTGGAACGTGCTAGAAAAAATAAAGGTGTTAGAGATCTAGAAGTTCAAAATTAAGTTAATTTAGGACTCATATTTAACTGTTTATTATTAAATAAACTTTCCTTCATTTCTCTTATTCTATTTATTATTGATTTTTTGTCATCTACATTTAAATCTTGCTTTGGAGTAAAGATATTTCCCTTTTGTGCTAATTCTTTTAATTCCAAGAAATAATTAAATGTTTTATGAAAAATTAATTGATTACCAGCTAAACCTAACTCATAGCTTGTATGGTCTTTTACTAATTCTACATATTGATTATTTGAATTTTGAAATAAAGCTTTTCCAAAGGCAGGAATTGGATCATTTTTATGGTTAATTGTTAAACTTCTTGGATCTGCTTGTCTCTTCTCTATAAATGGAGAACCTAATTGGGCAAGTATTTCACCAGATGTAGCAACTAAAGAGCTTACACCAACAGCAACAAATTTAGCAGCATAAAATGTGCTGTAATTCATTATTTTATCAGCCACACTATCATCTTTTGTTATGGGCTTAAAAGCAACATCAATTGAACCCCTAGCATAATTTTCCAATGCTGTCCCTGTAGTTATTGCCACTTTGCCAAGCATAATACTCATTATTGTAAATCCCAATGCGGCATTTTTAGCTTCCCTAATAGCATCACAACCTAATATTTTAAACTTACTACTTTTAACTTTATGTTTTCCAACAGTATTATGCCATTCATCTAACTTATTCATCAAAGATTGAAGATAATGGAATGAACCAGGATTTGCTATCAGTATAGCTTTAAACTCCATATCAGCATTATCTTTATGTTTACTTAAAGCTTTTTCCGCTAAAGAAGCTCCAAGACTATGCCCAGTAAATATTACTTTTAATTTAGGGTTTTTTTCTTTTTCTTGTTTTAATATATCTGCTAAAATTGGCTCTAACCTATGATACTGCCTTTCCATATTTGGATATCTATTGGTCATATACTTTAAAGTATCCATTGATTTATCTTCTGTGCCACGAAACACTATATTTAGAACATCTTCACCTTCATCATTTTTTATGTAACCAACCATAAAACTAGTGTCTTTTTCTAAACCATCAACACCAATGTCAACATAACCATTTTCAAAACTAGCTTTTAAACCAAACGCGGTTTTTACATCAAAATTTTTACTATACTTGGTAACAATTTCTTCAGATATCTCTAATGGTTTAAATTTACTCCATAGATTTTTATTCTCATCTCTTATTTCTGCTAATTTTTTATTATGAACATTTTCTAGATCTATTGATGTTACCCCCATTTTGTAATATTCTTCTAACCCAAATGGGATTTTTTTATCATCTGAATTTTCTTGTAATTCTTTTATTAAAGAATCAACCAATGCTCTCTTTATATCTGTTTCAGTTTCACTATCTATGGTTATAGTTTTAAACTTTTTCTTTTCATATAGAAACTCTCTAGTTCTAGTTATTTTTTTGTAATCATCAGATTTTTCTATTTTTTCTTTTAAATTTTCCCATATATGATCTACTAAGTCTTTAATGTAATATTCACTATTAAAATCATTAATATTTTCAAAACCATATTCTTTAGTCAGATTTAAAATTTTATCTGAATTTTTCTTTATTATTTTTTTCTCTAAATCTCTAATATGTTTTAGTTTTCTTTCTTCAATGTAAACCATATCTACCAATAAGGCAGAGTTTAATATTTCATTGTTTGCAAAATTAGTTCTCATTTATATATTTTAACTAAACAAATATATAAATCAATTTTAAAAACTATTTAAAAATTCATTTTTCAAAACTTCCAACTCTTCCTGAGTTCTAACACCTCTTTTTTTACGATCTTTAACAACATCAAGATACTCAAATCTAGGCACTTCTATAAATTTTTCCTTAGGATTCCATTTGCTTATATAACCTGTTGGAAACTTATTAAAATCAATATCTCTACCCGCAATCAACCCTACAAAGTTATAATTTGAAGGGTTGAAAAATATTACTTCTGATAACATCACTCTTTCCTCTTTAGACAGATTTTTTAATCCCTCTTCTGGTTCTTTATCCACTAACATCATTCTTGTAACAGCAAGATCAGATACCAGAGTATAATCACTAGAATCTCTATTCATTGCGGCAGTAAAATAGTCAATAGGAAATCTTTCCAACCATTCTTCTGGAGTAATTTCTACTCCATTTGCTCTTAATCCTTTTATTATAGTTTTCCCATATCCAAAATATTGTAATCTTTTTCCAGCTTTTTCACTATCTTCTATATCAAAAGCTACATAATACCCATTTTCTTTCTTTTCAATACAATAAGAATAAAACATGTTAAACGGTTTTATTTTTGTGAATAGTTCAACTAACAAATTAGCCATTTGCTCAGCAAGCTCTTCTGACCAAGGTAGACCATTTAGGTTTCTTTGGGTAAGGTTTTCAGCATAATTATTTTTGAATGGTAATAGAAACTTTAGATATCTAGCATTATCATTAAAAACTGAACATTTTTGAGCAGTATCTACAAGATCTTCAAAATCTTGGCGTTGAGGATTTTTATTGTTATGTATTTTATCAACAATATTCTTTAATGCTTCTTCAGTTGTATTAAATTTAATTTCCATAGTTTTTCCTAAATTGCTACCAATATAAAGGAATATTGTATGAAAATCAACCAAGTATTTTTCTAGCAACTTCTTCAATTAGAAAATCACTATTGATGGTTAAAATCTTCTTTTCATCAACGATACTTGGCTTCATTAATGTTTTGGAAAAATCTTCCCAATGAGCTAACTTCCACTTATCTCTTGGTTTATTTCTTGCTAAAATACGTTCTTTGATTTTTGATACATCAACATCTAAATATACTAATTTAATTTTAGTATTCTTAGGAAACCCTAACCTTTTATAATCAAATAAATCACCCTCTTTAAGTTCTTTTGTCCAAGGGGCAGGAAGAACCACATTAATGTTTAACTTCAATTGCTCTTTGGCAATTTTCAAGGCATTAATATATTCTAAATCTCTTACTTTATTTTTATATTCTGGACTGTCTCTGTCATCAGGATTCATACCATAAGACAACATTAATTGATTAGAAAGAACTTCCCCACAAGTGTCCTTATCAATCAGACACCAACATTCCTTCTTAGCTAACCTTGATTTAATAAATTCTTTTGAAAACCTTGTCTTCCCAGAACCTGCGTGACCTAAAACAAATAATGCTACCGCCATTTAAACTCCTAATTTTTTATTATTATACTATATACTTATTTGTTTTTTCTTCTTAACTTTTTTAATTTATTCATTGCCAATATTTTGCTAGTATTAGATAGCTTATCTATAAAAACAATTCCATCTAAATGGTCTATTTCATGCTGAACACAAATAGCTTCTAATCCAAAAAACTCTTTTTCTTGGAAATTACCTTCTAGGTCTTGCCATCTAACTACAACTGATTTTTTTCTTTTCACATCTATATATAAACCAGGGAAAGAAAGACAACCTTCTTTATCTAAACAATCTTCTTGTGAGTTTTCTTTAATTATTGGATTGATGAATACATATGTTGGAGCAGCTTCTCCAAGGCAGTTCATTACAAAAATTCTTTTGTTTAATCCAACTTGGTTTGAGGATAAACCAACACCTTTAGAATTGAACATCGTAGCAACCATGTCTTTTACTTGAGATTTCAAGTTTTCATCAAAAACAGTTACTTGTTCAACTTTTTTAAATAAAAATGGATCTGGATATTCTAGTATTTTCATACAATGAAATATATCCAATATCAACAAAAGTGTCAATAATATATTTCACGATGATTTGGTAGGAAGTACCGGGATCGAACCGATGACATTCTGCGTGTTAGGCAGATGCTCTACCAACTGAGCTAACTTCCTATTTTGTTAATGAGTGGGGCAGGTTTGCGCGTGTTGAGCTTCTTTTTCCATTTCGTCTAGCAGCTTTTTAAGATAAGAGTTCATTTCATTGCCTTGTTTTTTTGTTCCAATGTGTGAATTATATCTCATTTTTACAAAATTGTACAGTTTTCAAGAAGTTTTTTCATCTTTTTTTTCTGGAACCATTCCCCATTTTATTTTTAACCAAATTCTTTCATGAATGTAATAGTCTACACTTAACAAAATATGTAAAGCTGTAGCAAATCCAGTAGCTTGACCAATATTACCCGTAAACAAATAAGTCCAAAGTATTGTAAATAACCAAGCAGTTACCCTGTAAGTAAGCATTCTAGTAACTGTTCTTTTGTGGCTTTCTGTTAATGTTGACATATTTATAATTTCCTAAAAAAGTAAATATGTATAAAAGAAACTTTCATTTTTTGCAAGACACCTATTAAAAACCCTCTAAAATACCAAGCCACTCTGAAATACTTGAAATTTTAAGTATTCTATTGTTTAATAGGCACATATAAAACACATATATATGACCAAACAAACCTTTTTTATTCCAATTTTTTCTTTATGCGTAATTCTAATAGCCCTTCTTCATCAACATTATTTTGGTATGGAGCCTTGTGCTTGGTGTGTATTTCAACGATTCTTTTTTTCTTTGATATTTTTTACATATTTCATTGGTTTTATTTTTAATAAATTACAACGACAAGTTATTTATTTCATTTCATTCTTTTCTTTGCTAGGAATTATTACAGCAATTTATCAAACATTTGTAGCTAACTATTCTGAATCTTGCTCTATTTCTTTTGCAGAAACATTTATGAGCTTTACTCAATTAAATAAAATGTTCCCATTTATTTTTGAGTCTTATGCTTTGTGTGCTGATGCCAACATTTCACTTATAGGAATCCCCTATTCAGTATGGGGACTCCTATCTTTTTGCTTGATATTTGTTTTCTCCATTCATCATCTATATAAAACTCACTCAAACCATTGATGTGTGGCATCTACCAACCTTTTAAATAAATAATCTGGATCACTCTTTTTAAGAATATAAGAATCATCAATTTCGTGGAAAAAAGTGTATTTTTTATTCTTGGTAAATTTTGATTGATACATTGACTTATCAGCATAACTGATAAGCTCATCTACAGAACCTGTTATGTAAGGATAGACAACAACACCTATACTTGCTGAAGCACAGAATTTATTGTTATTAATGATAATATTCTTGTGGCAAACTTTTGATAGTCTTTCCAGGAGAAATAATAGCTTATTTTGTTCTTTAACCCTATTGAAAACAACAACAAACTCGTCACCACCCAGGCGAGCTACAATATCATGATTTCTTACTGCTTTCTTTAGTGAATCAGCAATTTCACATAAAAACTTATCTCCAACATGATGACCATATGTATCGTTTATTGACTTAAATCCATCTAAATCAATAAAGCATATTGCTAGTTGACTGTTATCTTTTTGACTGTTTCTTATAGCAATATCTAACTGTTCTTTTAGAAATTTTCTATTTGGCAAATGGGTTAAACTGTCATAATTTGCTAAATCCCTTAACTCATCTTGATAGTTTGCTATGTCATCCATTTTCATAACTATACCAAAAAGCCAAATAGAATTTTTCTGCTCATTCTCAACAACAACCCTACCCTTAATATAAATTTTCACCCATTTCTTATCTTTGTTTTGAATCCTAATGAAATTACTCACATGACTACTCTCACCATTTAAATGAGATATTAAATTGTTTTCTAAACTATGAAAATCTTCAGGATCAATAATTCTTTTGATTTTTTGAATGTTAGTTTCCATTAAATCTTTTTGAGAATAACCAACTATAGATGCTGCTTTCTCAGTTATAAAAAAATCTTTTGTTTTAATATTAAATGCCCAAGCTCCCATATCGCAAGCCATAAACATCATTTTTGCCACACATCCCGAAAAGTCGTATCTGTATTTTTTTGAATTAAAAAAATAGGTTTCCTCTAGAATTACGGGCACCTCTTTGAAAAAATTCTTATTTTCTACAGCATGAAAAAAATCTATCACATGTTTCATATCTTCTCCTTTTGAAGAATATGTTAAAAATATTTAAGAACAAATAATTCTAGTTGTTAGTATATGCCAACTTTTACAAAAATGTACACTTTTGTATTAAAATAAATTTGAAAATAAAAAAAACGGCTACTAAGAGCCGCTTAAAGGAATGAGAAAATTGTTATTTAATGTGAGGTCAACTTGTGAACACCATTCTTTGGGTAGTATTCATAATGAACTTTCACATACAGGGGAATCTTTTTGAAATCCTCATTGGCGATAACTTCGGGCAACTTAAAACCTTCTGGGAAGATTCCACCAAAATTATACTTACCTTTTGGGAAGAAGCCTTTTTGCTGAAGCTCTTGTTTGTTATACAACATGTTTTACCTCTTAGTTTGTTTAGGATGTGTTTATTATACTGCTGTTTATTGTTTTTGTACAGAACTTTCAAACAATCTGCACATATTTTTTTCAATCTTCTTCAACGAACATTAAAATTGGGACAACTTTCCATTTGCCATTAATGACAGCACTCACATCATTTGGATTTTCTAAAACCTCTTGAGCTGGCAAAGATAATGGCAGCTTTAACTCTCCCTTTTTTGTAACAGAAAGATTTCCGTTGCAAAAATGACGAATATCGTGGAGATGCACACCATCAATACTACTCAGGGCAGATTGAATTTTTTGAAGCTTTTCTTTGAATTGTGTCATTTTAATCTTTAAGTTGGGGTTTTTTTTGGTGGTCTTTTAAAAATAATTACCAATCAATATCAATAGTATACTCACCTTTGGGCATTAAACCTTTTGCGTGGAGGTCATTCGCAATCATTTGCACATTTGGGTAAAAATTACGATTCCAAAACAAGTCAAGGAATTTTACATCATTTGCTTTACCATTCCATTCCTTAGGATCACGGGAAAGCCAAGCAGCAAAACTTACCCCCATTTCATCCCCATTGATTTTTTCTGGGATAGTATCATTTTCATAATCTTCAGCTTCTTCAGGCACTGTGATATAAAAACGTTGACGTTCCTTACAGCCATCTTGTTGTTGAAAATTATAGGGACGACCATAGGTTTTAATAACCAATTCATCCCAATCCCAAACACGAATCACTTTTTCTTTTTTAAACTTAATCATGATGCTCTCTTAGTTTGTTTGCTAATGAGTTATTATACTGCTGTTTCTTGCTTTTGCACAGAGCTTCTTACAAATTTTTTGGCTTCATTCCAAGCTAAATTAAATGTTTTTTCATCAAACGGAAAAGGACTACCACCACCATAATAAAGCTCGTTAAAAGCCTTACTTTGGTCTTCTTCCTTTGAATTCAAAGCAACCTTCCACCCAATTTGCCAAGCCATAACATCAAGTTTTTTTTCATAGCCACCATGTTGGTGAAACATTGAAAACATAACTTCATCATATTGGTTAACTGAAGGACTTTTCTTTTTCTTAAAAAACATTATTTTTCCTACATTATTAAATGGTATGCCTGACTGGGTTCGAACCAGTGACCTAAGGATTATGAGTCCTTTGCTCTAACCAACTGAGCTACAGGCATATAATCTATCAGATAGATTCTTGTTGATTATTACGTCGCTGTTGATTGCCAGAATTGAACTTACGATTGTCTTGGCGGGGTTTACCTGTTCCATCATCCCAACGCTTTTGTTTTTTGTTAGCTTTTTGGAAGAACTCAGACTTAGAACCTTGCATTTTCATTTACCTCTTGAGATTTGTTGTTTACGATGTGTTTATTGTACTTACTTTTTTTCTTTTTGTACAGTATTTTGTGAGACCAATGTTAAAAGTTTACGAAGCTGAACTTTAATAGTTCCATCAGCGAAGAGAATTTTAAGAGTTTCTGCTGTAGGACCAGAACCAATAATTTTAACAAGGTTTCCAGTGATTAAATCTTTGATGACCATAATCTGCTCCTTTGTTTGTTTCAATGGGTTTATTATAACACAAAACAAGAGGTCTATGCGATTTTTTTCATCATTTTATAAATTTGTCTACCTAAGCCCATAATCAATGCAGCACATAACCAAATGGGTAGTGTGATCAGCATAAATATTCCACTGAGGGTAAAAACTGAAGCTATAAAACTAGAGGTTATGCTAGCCATATGCTCTAAATTTTCTAATTTTTTATCACTACTACCACCAAAAACAGTAGCGAAAAATACAAAGCCAAAAATTAAAATTGCAATACCTGGTGTCATATTAAATCGCCTGGAGATAACTTTTAAGATTTTTCAAGTTTACACCAGACACTGAAACTTCTTTTCCATTCTTGAAAATTTTGAAAAAGACTGTTTGAAGACCAGCCAAGAAGAATGAAAGATCTCTAGCACTTTCAAAATATTCTTTACTCTCAGTTTCAATATTTACAACCTCAAAAAAATCTTGACTAGAATTTTTCAACCCAATCTCCTGTAAAGTTTAGTTTATTATACACCAAACTCCTAGGAGAATGTACTATGTTTTTAGAAAAACTTCACACAATCCATAGATAAAGTTCCAAGCTCATAACCGTTATAAAACCATTCCTTATTTTTTTTATTATGAGAGGCTCCTAGAACATAAAGCAAAGGAATATAATGGTCGTTGGTAGCAATACCATATTGAGAACCTGGTAGGCTTCTGTAATTAATTAATGAATCAATATCGTTTTTTTCAATAGCATTATTCGTTGCTTCATTTAAATCCTTTGCCCATTGTGTTGTAGCTTCAACTGAATCTTCATAGAAATCTACCAATGACAAATTGTGAGATACATTTCCACTTCCTAAGATCATCACATTTTCTTCATTTAAAAAACTTAACTTTTTACCAAGTTCATAATGCTGAACCATTGAAAAACCTCTATTGATACTCAACTGAATTACTGGGATATCACCTTTAGGATACATATGCTTTAATACTGACCAAGCACCGTGGTCTAAACCCCACTCATTAGTTACTTCAACTTCGTTAATGGCTTTTTGAATCTTAGTGGCAATATCTAAACTACCTTTGGTTGGATATTGCACTTCATAAAGCTCTCTTGGAAAACCACCAAAATCATAAATAACTTTATTTTCATTATCTGTATGAACCCTTGTTTTTCCGTTGGTATGCCAATGAGCACTAACAACAACAATAGCTGAAGGCTTATATTGTTCACCTTCATTTGTCACCGATTGTGTATATTTATTGTTAGCAATAGCATTCATGGGGCTACCATGACTCATAAAATAATTTACCATACTCATCATGTCACCTCTTAACTTTTAAATTTACGCTTTGGAACTGCGGGCTCAACCTCAGCAATAGGTTTCACCCTAAACTTCTCGCAATCCAAAATAACACGCATAATATAGTTTTCAACATTCCAAATCTCTGGACTGCTTCTATTTTCTTTCCAATTTAATATTTTCTCAATATCTTCTGGTTTTGGGTAGTAAACCAAATTAACAGTTTCATTTCTGTTGTCTTCAGCATTGTAATAAGGAATATCACGAATAATATTATCCACACCTTCTTCATTACCCTTTAGTGGGCAATTCAAAATGGCTTCTTTCCTCCATTCTTTTTCTACCAAGAAAGCAACATCGTCTCTTTTCATAAGATGCTCAATCAATTCATCCAGGTGATAATTTCCGTTGTCCAAATGGGCAGAAATATAATCCATTACAAATGGTGGCATGAACAATTTTCCATCTTTGTTTTTCAATACGAAATGCCCATCAGCATGACCAGATACATGTTGAACAAATTCGTATCCATTATTTTTTCCTTCTGAAAAAGGGGCTTTGTTAATAAAATCGTTAAAATTTAACTCTTTTTTATCATCAAGTTTAGCCAACTGTCCGTATTGACCATATTTAGAAAAATAATTCAACCAATCTTTATTTACAAAATAAAGACCAGTGGTATTTTTATTGAAGTTAAAATTCAAAGGATCTTTAACCAAATCATTTTTTTGATTACCACTCAAGATGCCCTCAAAGTGATATTCACTCTCTTTATTGAACTCTCCAGTCACAACTGTTTTGTTTGAAAAAGAAACCACCACCATGCTGGAGCCATTCTTAAAATGGGATACATCAGTCATTTCAGACAAAGGAATGCTATCAATTTCAATGAAATTTTTTGTAACAAATTCTGTTTCTTTTTTGATTTTCATTATCTACTCCAATAATTTTGATAGATCAATTATAACATATTTTTAAATTAAAAAATAGCGGAACTCTGTCCCTATAATTTTAAAAAAATACCTATTATAGATTGTAAAAAATAAATACAATAAATATGTTCCTCAAGTTTTGGAGATCGTTAAAAAATCTCCAGCATTTTATCCTCTCTTGAGGAACACCCTCTAATACCATACTATTTCTTCATTATTAATCTTATCTTTTGTTTTAAATCTTCTATGACTGTAAACACTGCTGGAATTACAACTAAACTTAATATTGTTGAAGTAATTAATCCCCCAATAACAGCAATTGCCATTGGTGCTCTAAAAGTTCCATCACCACTACCTAAATCTAAAGCAATCGGCAACATTCCTACACCCATCGCAATCGTTGTCATAATAATTGGTCTAGCTCTTTTTCTGCAAGCATCTAAGGTTGCCTCAAATTGCGACAACCCTTCTTTTTTCAGGATAATAGCATAATCAACTAATAAAATTGAGTTCTTTGTTGCTACTCCCATCAACATAATTAAGCCTATTAATGATGGCATTGAGAAACTTTCACCAGTTATAAGCAACCCTAAGAAAGCACCACCTAAAGATAATGGTAATGCCATTAAGATAGTTATAGGTTGAAATACATCTTTGAATAACAAAATTAAAATAATATAGATACAAATCACACCAGTTAACATTGCTAAACCAAATCCGCCAAATAACTCAGCCATTTTTTCAGCATCACCTGTTTCTAATATTTTAACTTCTGGGGGTAAGTTTTTAATGCTGTTTAAATCTTGAATTTTCTTAACCATATCACCTAATTCAACGGAACCTAATTCAATAGATAAATCTATAGTTCTAGAGCGATTATATCTGTTTATAACTGATGGACTATTTGAATAATCTACATCTACAACTTCTGACAAAGGAATCATTCCATTTTTACTTTCTATCTCTAATGACAATAGATTTTCCAATTCTTCTTTGAAATTATCATTCATTTTTACAACAATAGGAATCTGTCTAGATGATGTATTTAATTTGGATAAATAATTATTGAAATCACCTTGAGTTGAAACTCTTATTGTTTGAGCAATACTTGTTGTATTAACCCCTAAATCTGAAGCTTTATTGAAATCTATTTTTAATGATATTTCTTCTCTATCTAAAGCAGCACCAGATGAAATATTGCCAATCCCTGGAATGTTTCTTAATTCTTCCTCAACTAAATTTGCTGTCTTCACCAATGCTTCACCGTCATCACTCACTAAAGAAAAATTATAGCTTGAACCAGTTGAATTATTGCCAACACTTATTTTGGCACCAGCAATATCTTGCATAACTACTCTTATTCTCTCTTCAACAATCCCTTTACTGTCTCTTTCATTTTTTGGTTTCATTTTATATGAAACAGTTGCTTTTCTTGGATCTGATAAACTACCACTGTCATGCCTCATTCCAGCATTACCACCACCTACTGTGCTGTAATAAGATACAATTTCTGGAACAGTTTTTAATTTTTCTTCTACCCTCTTAACCACTTCTTCTGTTTGCTCTAAAGATGAACCAGGTGTTAATTCAACACTGATTTGACCTTGATTGGAATTATTAGCAGGAATAAATCCTTTAGGTAAAAAAGGAATAATTGCTAGAGAACCTATGAAAAACAAAATAGCTAAAAATATGGTCTTAAATCTATTTTTTATACTCCAATTGGCAATCACTAAATATTTATTTAACCAAGCTGGCTCTTTATGATCATAATTCTTTTTTGCTTTCATCATATAAGCTGCCATCAATGGAGTTAATAATCTTGCGACCACTAAAGAAACAAAGACAGCTATGGCTGATGTCCAACCAAACTGCTTAAAAACTAACCCTGGAATACCACTCATAAAAGCAGTTGGTAAAAATACTGCTACTAATGTAAAAGTTGTAGCAACAACAGCTAATCCAATTTCTTGTGTGGCTTCAATAGCAGCTTCATCAGCAGTTTTACCATCTGCCATATGTCTTTCTATATTTTCAACTTCCACAATCGCATCGTCTACAAGAATACCCACCACTAATGATAGAGACAATAATGTGATAACATTAATTGAAAAATCTGCCATATACATAAAGGCAAATGTGGGTATTACTGATAATGGTAGAGCAATAGCAGAAACAACAGTAGCTCTCCAATCTTTTAAGAAAATATAAACAACAATAACAGCTAATATAGCACCTTCCAATAATAACTGCATACTTGATGTATAAGCTATTTGAACAGGCTCTACGAAATCAAACACTTCAGCAATAGAAATATCTGTATTTTCTTTTGCTAACTTGTCTAAAGTAGTTTGTAATTCTTCGGCAACCTTTAATTCGTCAGCACCTTTAGTTCTTGTCACCTCAAACCCAACAACACTTTTTCCATTAAAAAAAGCACTAGAAGATAACTTAGAATAACTATCTTTTATTTCTGCTAAATCAGATAATTTTATTTTCACACCTCTTGAAGTAGATATTTCCATATCTGATAACTCTTGGGCATTTGTTATACTAGCTATAGCTCTAATTGGTTGTTCTGATTGACCTATTTCCATTTTTCCAGCTGAAGTATCCAACTGTAATGCTTTTATTTGTCTAGAAAGATCAGCAACTGTGACACCATAAGATTTTAATTTTATTGGATCTATTAAAACTTGAACTTCTCTATTTTTGCCACCAACTCTTCTTACTTCACCAACACCATTAATAGACAATAATTTTTTTGTAATATCATTATCTATATACCAACTTAATTGCTCTTCATCCACAGTTTTTGAAGATATGCTAAAAATCTTAATTGGCATATTAGAAAATTTTATTTTATTAACGATAGGTTCATCCATTTCCTGGGGTAAACTACCTCTAGCTGTTGATATGGCAGAACGAACTTCATCCAATGCTTCTTGTGGATTTTTCTCTAAAGCGAACTCAGCAATTATAGAAACACTTCCATCACTTATTTTTGTTGTGATATTTTTAAGACCCTCTAAAGAAGCTATGGAATTTTCTAACTTCTTAGCAACTTCTGTCTCTAATTGAGGTGGTGCAGAACCAGGTAATGCAGCATTTATACTAATCGTTGGTAAGGTTAAATCTGGAAAATTCTGTATATCAATCGTCTTAAATGACCACAAACCAGCCAATATTGATACCAAGAAAAACATTATCACTGGTATAGGATTTTTTATTGATATGGCAGATATATTCATAAATTATTCCTTAACTACTTTCACATTGTCGCCATTTTTTAGGAAAGCAGCCCCTTGATTTACAATGGACTCTCCAACAGACAATCCTTCTTTAATGACAATTTCATCACCAATTCTTTTTCCAAGTATTACTTTTTTCTGTTTTGCTTTTCCGTTTTCAACAGAAAATACATAATTAATACCATCTCTTAATACTACGGAATCTTTCTTAACCACAATTTGTTCTTGTTTTGCTGAAAGTATTTCTCCAGATAAAAACATTCCAGGGGAAATTTTTCCTTTGTGTTTTTCTTTGGTTAGATTCACCAATAGTGTTGCTTGACGAGTTTGCATATTAACTTTTGGAGATACTTCGTCTATCTCAGCATTTATTTTTTCTCCATTGGCTAACTGTAAATAAACCTTTTGATTTCTTTCAATAAAACTTAATTTATCCGCTGATACCGTTGGTTGCCACTGTAATTTATCCTTAACTATCATTTTAAACATTTCACCTGTGCCAATAATAGTTCCAACTGTAGCTTTTCTTTCTGAGATAGTTCCGTCTTCTGGCGCAATCACATTGGTTTGCTCTAATTTTATACTTAAACTATTTACAACAGCATTAGCTGAGGACACTTTTGCTTTTGCCATTTTTTCTGAAGCAAAATATTGATTTTTCTGCATTTCACTTAAAGCAGCAGTTCCTTCTAACTTTCTTACTCTGTCAGCATTTTGTTCTGCCACATAAAGATTTGCTTTAGCTTCTTCTAGAGCAGCCTTTGCTTGCTCAAAATCCATCAATAAGCTTTTATTGTTTAATTTGGCTAAAATTTGACCTTTTTTTACAAAACTACCAACATCTACCAAAATCTCTTCTATTTTTACACCACTTACTTCACCACTAATACTGGCTTCTTGCCAAGCAACAACATTCCCAGAAATAGCCATTGAACCTTGAATTGCTTTTAATTCAGGTTTTTTAAGTTCCACAGATAACACTGAAGACTTTTCTACTTTAGGAGTAGCAGCATATGCTCCTATTGAGCTTATCATTAACGACAATAATACTATTTTAAATTTACTTTTCATTTTCTTTTCCTTTAAATCCACCACCAACTGCCTTATATAAATCTATCCAATAATTTAAGATTTCTTTTTTATTACTTACTTTTTGATTTTTCGCATTCAAGTAAGATATTTTGGCATCTTCTAACTCATAAAGATTAGACAATCCAACCTCGTATTTCTTCAATGTTGATTCATATAATTTTTCATAATTATCAACAGATAATTCTATCAACCTAGATTTCTCTTCAATTTTTGAAAGATTGAGTAGAGCTATCTCAACTTCTTTTAATGCTTGTCTTATATTGTTTGATAAAACAACTTTTTGATTTTCAATTTGATCTGAAGCAAAAGTTTCACTTGCTTTTATTCTTCCATTATCAAACACAGGTAAATTAATACTCAATGGACCAACACTCCAAGTCGTTCCATTTGTTGAAAAGCCACCACTTGCAATATAACTTGAAGAAATATTTCCATTAATGGATATACTAGGCAATCTTTGCTTATTAGCTAAAGATAAGTTGTCATACAATGATTGTAAGTTTTTCTTTGAAGCATACACATCAGGTCTTTGCTCTATTAAATCACCAGGCACAATTTTAGGAATTTGAAAATCTAGCTTGATTGCCTGCTTCTGATTTAACATATTCTTTAACTCTTCTTCATTAATATCTGTTAAAGCAACCAAACCTTTAATTTCTGATTCACACTCAGTTTCTTTATTAACTAAACTGGTTTTTGCTTGAGATATTCTTGCTTCAGCCAAGTATTCAGAACTTTTTCCCTCTAATCCAACCTTTACATTTAACTTAGTAATCTCTTGCTGTTTAATTCTTGATGCATAATCTTCTTTATAATTCTCCAAAACTTCTTTACATAGTTTGTAAGAAAAGTATGATTTTGCTGCTGAGGCAGAAACCAAAGTTTGAGCATCATGCCACTGTGCTTTTGCTCCCTGTAGTTTCTTTTGATTCATTTTCTTTTCAGTTCCAAATCTATTGAACAAATCTAATTCCCAACTTGTTTGTAATCCTACAGAACCATAATTAGAAATCTGACCACCTATTGAAGATTGACCCCTACTCACAGAGCCTCCTAAACCAACTGTTGGTAAATCATTAGCCCTATTTAATCCTAAACTAAACTCATAGCTTTTTATATTTAATAATGCTGAAGATATTGTTGGGCTATTTACTTGGGCTTGCTCTACTATTTTCATTAATACAGGGTCGTCAAATTGACTCCACCAAGTCTTTAATGACTCTATTTTTTCTTGCCTAAATACTTCTTCATTTGAAAATGACGATTTCACAGCAATATTTGGATCTGTCATTAATCCATTCATTGAAGCACAACCACTCAACATTAAAAACGGTAATAAATAAATATATCTATTATTAAACTTTCTTTTCATATAAACCTTTTTCTGCGTTAATAATCGCAATTGCATAACTGATTACTTTGTCTCTCCAAATATCTAAAGATTCATTATCTTTCACAATGTTGGGAGCTATTTTTTCTACGACACGGAAATTTGAAAAAATATAAAACACCAAGCCCTTGATTGAGAAGATCAATCTATGGGCATCGTCATCTTTTATTTCTGGAATTTCTTTCTTTATAACATATAACAAAGCTTTGTAATAAGGCAACACCTCATTGTTAAAATTTTCTTCCCAAAACTCTGTTGGTTCTATCATTTCTCTCATATGTATATTTAAACATAATTGAATCTTTTCTGAACCTTTCAATAAATCAAACATCCCTTCAAATACACCAAACAAAGATTTTTCTAAATCTTGCTTTCCAAGAAATAAATTTATTTGCTCTTTAATAGGACACATTGGTTCTAAATATGCCGCCTTATATAAACCTGCTTTATCTCCAAAATGATATTTTATGGCACTAAGATTAACTTTTGCTTTTTCGGCAATCTGTCTGGTAGAAGTTCTGTAAAATCCTTGCTCAGAAAATAATTTTAAACTTACTTCTAATATTAAATCTCTTGTATTTTTTTCAGTCATAAATTCTCCAAAACTACTATAAAATAAAATCAATATACAATTCAATCAATCGTTTGATTTATAGATATCAATAATAAATTAAAAGTCAAAATTTAACAGAAAATTGAAATATTAAAAAAATATATTATAGTAATTTCATGAAGTTTTTAACTCAACCAAATGCCCACACAAGGGAGTTTCTAACCTTTTGTAATCAAGGTGAAATGGATTGTGTTGTTAAATTCTTTAAGAAACCAACATTAATAGAACACTTAAAAAATTATTTCTTAAAACATCCTAATTATTACTCATACCAAATAGAGCATGATTATTGCTGTTGGTTTGGTTTGGAAGTTGCTGCAAGAAATAATAATTTTGAATTAATGAAGTTTATTATTGAAAGTGGTCAATTCAAATACTACCTTTCATCTGAATGGACTAAAGCAATCAACTTTACCTATAACTTATTTGAACCGTATCCTATTATAAAACTAGTGACTGATAATCTAGTTAGAGATAAAAATTATTTTATACATATTGCTAAAAATATGGATTATAAAGGACCGATTTTTCAATATAAAGAAATCAAACCAATGTTTATTGATGATCCTTTATTGGCTTCTATTGAAAATTTTAATTTAGATTTATTTAATTATCTAATTGAAAAAACACATATAAAAGAGTCTATAGTGTTAGAAGATTATTTAATTAAGTTTTTAAGAAACCTAAACTCTGAAAATCAATCTATATTTAATTCTATACCTAACATAAAAAATATCATTCAAAATAAATTAGAATATTCAATATTGGAAATTGTTTTTTCTAAAAACGATTATGCTAAAGATTTTATTTTATCTAATTATTTAATCACAGATTCTATATTCGTAAGCCTACAAAAATATAAATACTCCGAAATTGAAAGAGAATATTTAAATTCATTTTTACAAGAGTTTAAATATCTTGATTTAGCAAAAAAATTGGACTCAAAAGAGTCCAAGATTCAAAAGAAAAAACTTAAGATTTAAATCTTTGGTTTAATAGTAGAGATTTCTGTTTTCTCCATTAATGATAACTTCATTTTTTTATATTCTTTTTTAGCTGATGCCTCTTTGAGATAAAGCTCATAGTCCACTGCTAAATCTTTATTAATGTTTTTTTGAGCCTTTTTTACTTCACTTGATAATGTGGTTAACTTATCCTTATTAGGGTTGTAAATATACCAACGATTTTTATCCTCAAAATAAACATAATCATACTCTTGGAAGTTGTTTTCTTTTTTATACTCTTCAAAAGAATAGAACTCACTACCTTGAGAATCTTCTCCACGATCTCTACCATAAAAAACAGTCACATTATTTTCTGGAGCATCATAAGAATGTGTTCCACCATTTGATGGAAACACCAACTTTTTAAGAGATGAAATATCCCCAAGGGATAGTAAATCTTTTACCTTTTCAGGCTCTTGATAATGAACAAGCAACATTACACCATTATTGGAAACATAGCCATCCCAATGACAGTAAGATGATTTAACTTTACCATCTTTACCAACAAATGCGATTGAACTTCTGGTTGCCATTTTTATTTCCTTTTAAGCAAAAGCTGACTCAGTGTTGTTTTCATCATCAGCAACTTCTTGAGCATATGTCAAAAAACTTCCCATTAGACCAACCTCAGAAAGAAACCCTTCCAAAATTGTAATTTTTGATTGATCATTCCAACCTTGTTGTTGGCAAAGAATCTCCCACTTATGGGAACTTGAAATATTTTGATTTGCGGTAGTCATTTTTTTCCTTAAAAAATCATATTGAAGCCAACAACGCTAGAAAGCACCAAGGTAAGACCCGCAAGCAATACTTGCATCTGTGCTGTGTCATTATTACATTCAACTTCTTTAACACGTTGGCGCTTAATCAAACCAAACAAAATTGGTTCATATTCATATTTAACTTGTGAAAACTTCGTAGTCGTAAAGAACCAAATCGCTAAAGACCAACCAACCAATAGTGTTAGAGAGCCAAATAGCACGCCAAGAATTTCTCGCCCCACTACTTTATAGGTCACAATGCCTACAACAATTTGACCAAGACTTGTATTTGAAAACTCATTTGCTGCCACACCAACTTCACGAGCGGCACCCACCATAGCTTTACCCATATTCGCACCAAGCTCACCCCAAGCTTCTGCTTCTTGACGGACACTTGCTGAGATGTTTTTAGGATCTTGTTTCATTTCTGAAACTTTTTGATTGATTTGGGCAACTTGCTCTGCTGTCAGATTACTGACATCTACAGAACTTTGTTTTGTTGCTGCTGATGCTGGTTTAACAAAAGCGAAAGAACCCGTAGCAATAAAAATTGCCAAAACTGCGATAAACTTTTTCATATAATTCTCCAATTTTTTAAAAACTTAAAACTTAACCAATCAAGGCCAAATTAACCAACAAATCAGCACATTCACGAACTGACATATTATCATACTCTTTCATCTCAGCTTCGTTAGAAGCAAGCTCAAAAGCACGAACAGGAACCTTCACACCAAGACGTGAAAGTTGGAAAAGTTCCATTTTTACATTATTTGCAAAGCTCATTTTTTAACTCCAATGAAAGTTGTTCAATGAGGTTATTATAGCACAAGCCAATAGGGGGTACAAGTGATTTTTTTACATTTGCAATATAAATGGAAGAAATTTTTCAAAGACGAATAGCCATCCATAACCTCTGATAGCACCTTCAATAGCTACAAATAATAATAGAATACAAAAAAATATTGCCATGTGATATGCTATCACAAACGTTAAACTTAAAAAATCTCTCATTTTTCCCTCTAAAAACAAATAACAATCAAAAATTTAAAATCAACCAAAATTTGATTTTTGATGTATAATTCCACTAAACAACTTTAAAGAAGATCATGAGTGAAATCAGAAAAACCCAAGAGGATGGCAGAGTTTTCATTGATATGCCAAATGACGAATCCAACCCATGTTTGGGCTGTGGGATTTGTTGCACCCATTTTCGTATCTCTTTCTACTTTGGAGAATTGGATTCTCAACCTATGGGCTTTGTTCCAACTGAGAAAACAAGCAAGATTAATGACTTTTTTGCTTGTATGAAAGGCACCGAAACTGGAGGAAGGTGTGTATCACTCCTGGGAACTCCTGGGGAAAATATTTCTTGTTCTATTTATCATAATAGACCAACCCCTTGTCGTGAATTCCCAGTTTTTATGGATGACGGAACTCCAAACCCAAAATGTAATGAACTTCGTGCAAAAGCAGGGATTCCTCTCATCAATCCTTTAAAGTCCAAATAATTCTAATTTAGAATCAAGAATTTTTAATACATTTTCTTCCCAAAACATAACCCCAGGTAATCTTGTTCCATCAGGGTTAATGGGGTTTCCCCACTTGTCATAAATTTGATTTCTTTCAAAACCATCTGGCAAGATGAAATTCAAAATACCACAAGCAACTCTTACTTCTTCAACTGAAATATCAGTTTTTTCGCACATCCAATGATGCTCTTCACAAACACTGGCACCATTACTTAGATAATAGCCACCATCAATCCAAAGCTTTCTATCTAAAATATGGTGAGCATCAACTGCTTTTTGATTACAGAACACACAGCATCCTTCATCTCGCTTAAAGACTAATTCTTTAAATTTTTCTCTTGTTAATAGTTTTTCGTTCATAATCTTAAAAATATGTTATAATTCAACAGATTATACTACATTTATTTAAACATGAAAATTATTCCAGTTATACACCATATTGATTCTAATACCACATTAGAACAAGCTAAGCTTATTTCAGAACATAATTGTTTTGGTCTTTTTCTAATTTCCATGACAGGAGAAAATGAAGATCTTCCTATGTTGGCAAAAACCATTAAAGGTAGATATCCTCATATTAAAACTGGAATTAACCTACTAGGCAATACTGCTTTAGAATCAGTTAAGATAAGTTTAGATTTCAATCTAGATATGACTTGGAGTGATGAGCCTATTCTTCATGGGGACAAAATATCCCCAGAGGCAATTAATATTTCTGAATTAATTAAAAATTCTAATCATTTATTTTTTAATTCAGTAGCTTTTAAATATCAAAAAATAGATCCCAAACCTGAAGTTTCAACCCTTAACTCCTATAATTTAGGATTTATCCCTACTACATCTGGTGAGGCTACAGGCAAAGCTGCGAATCTTGATAAAATATCAATGATGGCGGAAGGTCTCCAGGTGAAAAAAATGGGATTAGCTTCTGGGCTGACACCAGAAAATATCAAAGAATACGTACCCTACATTGAGTATGGACTTGTTTCTACTGGGATATCTAAAAACTTTCACGAAATTGACCCAAGTCTTCTTGACCTCATAATGAAAAATTCAAAATGACTGTTCATACTGAAACTTTTCATAACATTATTGATGGCTATAAAGTAACTGGCTTGAATATCTTTATTGATGGAAATAACCCCACTCAAATTATAAGCATACCTTCCCAAATAGGTTGTAACAATAAATGCTCTTTCTGTATTTCTGAGAAGCAATCGTTAATTCGCAATCTCACAGCTCTAGAAATATTGAATCTTATTGAAACAGCTCCAAAGTATACAAAAAATATAGAAATCTCATTTACTGGGGAAGGAGAGCCTTTACATAATATTAAAAACATCAATAAGGTTATTGAAGATTCTAATTTTCAATCTTTTAAAATAGCATTTTCTGGGCTAGGTAGTGACTTAATTTCCAAAATAGTTCGCAAAGATATTGTTACCCTTCAATTTTCATTACACCATGCAAACCCAATAAAAAGAAAAGAAATCATACCAAAAACTGATGAATTAAATATAATTCGTGGAAATCTCTTGGCTTCTAAAAATGCTTTTAAGTCTATTAATATTAACTATGTAATTATTCCAGGTGTTAATAACTCAGAAGAGGATTTTGAATTGTTAGATAAATTCTTAAATGGCACGGAATGGAATTTAATTTTTAACCCACTACTTGAAATAGATAACTATACAATCTCTGAAGAAAAAGAATTAAAGCATAAGCCAATTAAATATTATAAGAAAATTGGGCAATCAATTACAGAAAATCATTTATATAAACAGTTTACATATCAAAACATTACTTAATCCAACGTTTAATTATTCCATTTTATCTGCCACTTTTAACTTTAGAAAATGTGCATCAACTGATGCCTCTAATAATAAACTCTGAGCATCAACCTCTATTCCTCTTGCCATAAATGAACCAACATTATGTAAACTGTCAGAGATACTTATTATTTTTTTAATATGCTCTAACAATTCCTCCTTATCTAATGACTTATTATTTAATAAATACTTACTTTGTTCTGCACTATGCCTAATATTGGTCATAGCAAAACTTAATATTTGTAAATTATTCATATACAATTCTTCTTTTTTCTTATCAGACATGAGGATTCCTTTTTTTGCTGAAATTATATAGACTATTAAGCCTTATGTAAATTATTGTATAAATTTTAAATCAACATTTTCTATTACTATTTTTGTAGGCTTAATCCAATCATAACTGAACTCGCTGAAATAATTTATAAAATATACATCACAAATTTCTGTTCTATATATTGTAATTGCTCCTATATCTCTTAACCAATTAATACTTCTTACAACCTTCTCTTTTTCAATACCTATTTTTTTAGATAATTGTTCAATTGAAAATATTAGTCCTCTATTTTTGGCATTATTAGATAAAAATAAATTAAACACTGACAATGTATCTTCGTCTAATTTTTCTTCTTTTATTTTTTTTGCTTCTGAATTACTTACACCTAAAAACTCTAGTGCGCTTTCTTCTGAACCATAATGGTTGTTTTTTTGTTTAAACTCTTCAATAGAATTTAAAGAAATCCTTCTATGACCACCCACTGTTTTCCAAGCAAGCAATATTTCTTGCTTTACCATAGACTGAACGGTACCAACAGAAACTTTAAGTATTTTTGCTGCCTGAGCTGTTCCACAATAATCTTTACTTTTCATTTTAAATAACCTTTAAAAAATTTTGTTCATTTTACTTCAATTAAAAAACACATACAATAACAAATGTTTGCTGCTGAACATAGTTATAACTCACACAATATGACTAACATAATATAACTAATTAATAATCATAAGGAATAACTCTGTGAATTATTAGTGGAAGATAATTCCGCTAATAATCATCTGTAATTCTAATTGAAAAAATTAAATTAATATATCCCTTATTTATGGGGTACAGTAAAATTAACAATTCTTAACGATTAAAAAGAATTCTTTACATTTTGGTTTTGATTTCCACTTTTCTAGTAATAACTTGCAAAAAGAATTATTTTTTATAGCATATTGAAAATAATAACAATAAAGGAATAATTATGAGCTTATTGAATGTATTTGGAGTATCCTCCAGCGCATTAACAGCACAAAGCCAAAGATTAAGTGCAACTGCTTCTAATATTGCCAATGCCGACAGTATTTCAGGTAAAGATGGTAAGGCTTACAAAGCTAAACAAGTTTATTTCCAACCAGTTCAAGTTGGACAAGACCCTAATGCTAATCAAGGTGTTCAAGTTAGTCACATTGTAGACTCTGATGCTCCACCAAGATTGGAATATGACCCAAACAGCCCTTTTGCTAATGAAAAAGGATTTGTTGAAAAATCAAACGTAAATACAGTTACAGAAATGACTAACATGATTTCTGCAAGTCGTTCTTACGAACAAAACGTGGATGTGATGCAAAAAGCACAGCAAATGCTTTTGAAATCATTAGAAATCGGAAAATAAATTTAATTTATTAAATTAAAAATGCCTACAATAATGTAGGCATTAATTTTTACATCGCTCCTCTGAGTTCCCACTGATTATCTTTAGTTTTTTCTAACCATAATGAATGAGTCCTACCAACTTGTTTTGTTACATCAACCCACTTGGTTGAAGAACCAACCTTTTGAACTTGAGCTTGATTTTTAAACAACTCATTTACTTCGCTGTCCGTAAATACTTTGCCACCATTTGATCCTAATGCTGAAGCTAAAACTATTGCTGCTATTTCTGAAATCATATTATCACCTTTTAAAAAAAAATTTATTTAACCCAACAAAGGTCTTTCCCAATCAATATCTCGTTTAATTACCTTACCTGGAATTCCTCCAATTACAACACCCTCTTCAGTAAACGGTTTAGAAATTACGGATCTGATACTTACTACAGAATCTTTAGCAATATGAGAACCTTTTAATATAGTGCTGTGGGCGCCAACCCAAACGTGGTCTTCTATGGTAATGTCTTTACCTTGATTTAATCTGGCTCTACTTTTTCTATCTACTATCGCATGAGAATCTGTAGACCTGAATTCTAATCCCCAAGCTAACATACAATCTTCACCAATTTTTATTGTTGTTCCTTCTCCACAAATGAATGAACATCCACCAATTGTTGTTTTGTTTCCTATTAATAATTTATTGTTAGGCACTATTTTTAATATTGCTGTAAAAGTTACATTTGTATTGGTACCAATTTCAACCACATTATTATCACTACCGAAATTAATAATCACATTATTTAAAATAGCACCCTTTCCTATTTTTACTATATTATTTTTACCATTATTGTTAACCACTAAACCTTTATTAATTAATTTAAGGCTATCACGATCTTCTATCTGCAAGCAACTAGCATCACCATTAACTTTTAATAATTCATCTGACATAAAAAAACTCCAATACGAAGTCTTTTGTTTTATTTGATAATTTAAAAAAGGTCAAGTTGAACCTAACTAATTAAAAAACAGTTAAATTATAGGAAGAAAATTCCTCTAATAGTTAACTTTAACTATTTATATAAATACTTATTCTTTTATACTATCGTTTCAAAAAAGGAACACAAATGGAACTTAATTTATTAAATAAGAAATCACACTTAAATAAAATAGCTTTAATTACTTTCACCAAAACACTCTTTTATATCACATTTATTTTTTCACCTTTATTTTTTTTAGCATCAACAATTCATTTCTGGGACAATGTATCTTTTATATTTACAGAATTTAGGAAATCACTATCTTTTGGTGGTATTTTCTATACTCCATTTTTTGTTGGACTTACTTTTGGATTATTTTCTCTTTGGCTAAGTTTTTATTATTTAGAATTGGTTAAAATTTCTAAAAAATACAAATATTACAATAATAAAACTGTTACTTTAATGTTTATTTCTTTTGTTTTATACATTATGAGCTTAATAACAATTGTTATTTTTTTGTTTAATGGTGAAAATGATAAAACATCTTATCATTATCTTTTATCTTTAGGTTATTTTGTATTATTTTTCCCAATATTTGGACTAAATTTTGAAGTTTTATTATCTGACCCAAAAAATAGCAAAAAAGGTACACAATGAATCATAGACTTATTTCTTTTACTCAAATTATTATAATCTTCTTAGGATTAACCATAATTAGTTGTTCTATATTGCTCACTATCTATAATTCACATCAAATTTTAAAGCAATTTAATATTGAAGGACCTCTTAGACTTTATTCTAATAAAATATTAATTGTTCCAACTGATTATCAAAAAACTATCATCAATATTCCTGCGGGCTATGTCTTAAATATTGATGGAAAGGCAATTCCTGTATTTGGTGAACAAGAGTGTAACAATAATCTTGGATTGCTATACCCATCAATTGAATCAAAATCAACGAAAGATTGTATCAGCATACTTCCCACAACTAAAGAGTTGGTAGCATACTTGATCATCAATAAAGAAATCACAAAAGAAATTTGGTCTGTTACTCAGGAAGACAATAAAGGAACTAGGAAAATTACAATCAAAAGACCGAATGGAGAAATGGTTCTTCCTTTTTCTTTTAAATTTTAGTTTTGTTTTTTGATTTATTACTGTTAACAACAACATTTTCTAAATCTTCTTTTAAAACAAGAGTTTTCATATAATTAAATAGATTATTTGCTGGTAATCTATTCTCTTTTAATACTTCAACATTTAACAATTTCCTAGCAAGTGACATAAAATTTTCTGCCTCAGCAGGAGTTATTTTTTCTTTTTCAAACAATACAGCTAAATTTCTTGTCTTATCTTTAAGCCATTCAAAATCTTTGGTTATCAAATACTCTTTAGATGTTTTATCTTTATTTATTTTATATAACTCATAAAATGGATTATTCTCTAACTTAGCCTCTAACTCAGGAAACCTCTTCACTAAATAAAGAAGCTTTGGACAGCCTTTTACTTTTGTAAAATCAATATTTTTACTCGCAAATGATGCCAACTTTGGTTTTAATTTTTTAAGATTTAATTCATTTTCTGAATATTTGATTAAAAACTCATCTGAAAATTCATTGATAAACTTTTCAAGGTTTGTATTTAGTAAAACGGCTGCCACTATTTCACTATCTTTGTTTTCCTTACTAAAATAAGACTGTAAAAGCCCTTGATTATAAAAGAAAATTGTAGCTTTTTGACTTGGAGCCAATCCCTCTAAATGATTAGATTTTATTTTATAAAGATTAGCCGCCAACCAATCTTTAAAATTTTCTTTTTTCTTTGTTTCACTTAAATATTGAAATGTATCAAGTTCTTTAATTGCTAAACTTATATATTTTTGATTTTCTTTATTTTCCTTACTTAATTTAGCAAACATATAAGGCTTATTTTCTAGTAATACTGTTATAAATTCATCATCATTTTCAAATTTCTCTAATAACTCATTAGTAATTTTAAAATTAGCCTGTAAAGAAATAGCTTTTAATATAGATTCTTTTTTGTCTAAATCTAAATTTAATAAATCATAAAATTGATGGTTATTTGTTTTATTGAATAACATTTCCAATGAATCGTTATTATTTAAGAAGTGATCAACTATAACAGGAAAATCTTTTTTGAATTCAGGATTTAAAATAAAATCATAACTTGTTTCACCATAATATGAACATTTAAATTTAATTTCTAACAACTCTTCCCATAGCTTAACATCGTAGCTATAACCTTTTAATTTAGTTGCCCAATCACATTCTTTATACCATCTTTCAAAATCAAAACTTTCATCACTAGAATTAGGGCAGAAGTTTTTCCATAAAGCCCTCACTATATCTGCATCTGAATCAATTATTTCTTGAGTTGGTGCTACTGATATTTCATTATTCTCTAAAATATTTAGTAATTCTTTTTTATAATCTAACATATATATTCCTATTTTATTTATTATATCAATAATTTTTATTTTAAAAAGTTTTTGATATACTTATAACTAAGGAGACTATAATGAAAAATTCCACTATCAATTATTACAATTTAAATGCTCAACAATATTTTGATACAACAATAGACAAACAAGCCATTTCTTTATTAGAGGAGTTTTGCTCCACCATCCCTAAAGGCTCTACCATACTAGATGTAGGTTGTGGTTCAGGTAGAGATAGTCTTTATTTTATAAATCATGGCTACAAAGTTATCGCTATTGATGCCAGTGCAGAATTGGCAAAACTGGCTAGTGAAAAAATTGGACAAACTGTATTAGTTACTAAAATTGAAGATTTGAAATTAGAAAATAAAGTAGATGCTGTTTGGGCAATGGCTTCATTGCTACATATACCAAAGTCTGATTTACCAACAGCCATTTCTAAGTGTGTAAAAGCTCTAAAGAATGATTCTCCTGGAAATTTTTTATGTAGCTTAAAACTAGGAAATGGACAAAGTTATGATGAAAACGGTAGGTTTTTTAGCTATTACACAAAAGAAGAACTCACCGATATTTTTCAATCCACAGGTTATTTTAATAAAATAACATCTGTTATTTCGGGTGATAGCCTAGGAAGAGAAACGAAGTGGATAAATCTTTTTGCTGAAACTAATCCTCAGCTTCAAAATCTATCCAATCCAAACATAAAAATTAGAAGATAATTTTATTGTTCTTTATTTTTCTTTGTTGCCATCAGCACCAATGAACCAATAAAAACTGCCCCCACAAAGCTCAGAATCAATTTAGGAATAATTGATTCTTTAGAAATGATATCGGCAAGAACAGGTGAAAATGTTGCAAGAGTATGAAATGCTCCCGCTCCAAAAGTCACGAATACTACAGTGTAAGCAAAAATTTTCTGATAAATATTCATATTGTTTCCTTTTTGTTTAATATACCACAATAACTCTTAAAAATAATGATAAAAACCCTTACTTCTCTTTAAAAACGGAATCTAACCACCAATGTGGAAATTTAGGATCTTCATATAGCTCATGTTTGAAAAGCAATCCACTTTCTATGTCTTCTTTCCACATTTTAACATGAACATTTAACCATTTTTTACCAAGTGAATATCCATTATCACTCTTTACATTCGTTCCATACGATTCATGGTTAAACAAGTCTACTTTAGATTGATCGGAATAATCACAGATGTGTTCCCAATCTTTTGAGAATATGCGATAGACTTCACACATTCTTTTGAATTTGCCAGTGAGACCACCGACTGAATGAATTAACTTACCTTTGTTGCGTTTAGCTGTGACATAGCATCCTCCTATAAAACATCACAATTTAATTATGGTCAAACTCTTTGAAAGAGTCAACCTTCATCAACTTGTTCACTTGAGATAACACCTTGCTGAACAAGAATTGAAAATGTCTCCTGGAGCTTTTCAAACTTCATTTGGTAGATAGTTTGGAGACCCAAGAGGGCATTCAACATCTCATCCTCAGAAATTGGGCGACTATCTCCAGCACTATAAACCGTTTGGATGTCGTCTACAACACCCCAACAATCCATAATTTGTTGCTCCAAATCAAAACGATCTACTTTTCCAATGTCTGACATAGCTTATCTCCTAAGTTAATAAGCCATTATACCACGGATTTAAAAACTAACGCAATTAAAAATTAAAGGCTTTTATCTTAAACTGAACACCTATGGCACTGTAAATTGTTGCCGCATCAGTTTTTACTTGTGGCACCCATAATATATTTACCCCAAAGTTTTTATGCTCATAGCTCATAACAGGTAACAATACAGGAAATGGTTTCTTATCATATTTATTGTTTGGACCACTGTATCCATCCATAACCCCACCAGCTAAACCTAATTTAAATCCAAAAAAATCCAATGGTTGATAAGCGACAGTTAAATAGTTTGATTGATTATACTCACTATTTTTAAATCTTCCACCAGCCACAGACCAATCTTTATTAATAGAATACTCTAAACCAAAACCTGGGTTGCTCTCATTGAATCCCATATTTCTTTCAAAATGAAATGATACCATTCCAGGAGAAATCCATAACTTCTCTTTAAATAATGGTTCTTCAGCAGTAGCGGCATTTAATGTAGAATTATATTCTTTAGCTTCCTTGTCTTGGGCAAATACAGTTGCGGACAATAATCCCAATAAAGTTGCTAATAAAATTTTGTGTTTCATAATTAATCCTTTCAAAACATTGAACAGATTAATTTTATATTTATCATTTTGTCAAATATGACAGAAATGTTAAAAAAACCAATTTTGTTAATTCTTTAAAAATACTTCTTCTTGTACTTCTTTTATTGTTAAGTTTCTATCTTGCTTGATAATATCACTAGCTCTATTGGCTATTAATTTTTTCTGTTCAGGATTAATAATCTCTGGATAATGTTTATCATTATAGAAAGTTCCAACTATTTGTGTTTTTGTTATTAATAAATTTCTAAACTTCTTAAAAGTATTGTAATTTACACTTAACTTGGCAGTCCAAAACTTCTCTAACCCATATTGGAAACATAAACCTTTTATATTGTATAAAGCTCTACCCATAGTTATTACAGGTATTTTATGATACAAAGAAGATAGACCCGTTGTGCTATTAATTGTAATTAAACCTTTGGAGTGCTTTATTAATGTTGGCAAATGTAGATCGTGAACATATAAAACTCTATTTTCTAATTTAAATGATTTTATTAGATGCTTAATAAATTTTGAATAATTATGATACGGCACATCTAAAGGATGCTGTTTAATAATCAAGAAGTCTTCAGTATTTCCATTTTTAGCAAATGACTTCATTATGTCATAAATAAATCTTTTATTATTTCTAAATTTTGAATGATCCTTTATTTGACTGTCATTGTAAACTTGCAATGCAACCAAAAAATACTTTTTATGAAGTTCTTTTTGCACATATTCTTCAATCCATGATTCTTTATTTTTGTAAAACTTCTTTTTGAAATATGATTTGCCCCAATAATACATAGATCTGAATATATCACCATCTTTATGATGTTCATAATATTTAAATCTTTCTTTTTTTATTTCCATATGAAACCAATATTTCATTGCTCTTATGGTCATGTCTGCCATACTGTGGAAATGTTCTACCTGTATATCTTTGGTATGCTGAAACTCTTCATCATTATAGGCTTTACTTACCTTAAACTCTTTTAATTCTTCTTCAATATTACCCATTAATGGAGAATTGGCATTTACTCCGTCTACTTCTAAAGTAATAAAGTTTGGACGAATATAACCTTCTTCAAATACAAAAACTGCCACATTATTTGCTTTCGCCACTTCAATAGCCACTTTATGTAAAGGTCTACAATCTCCAAATAAAATAATGCCATCAATTCTGTTTTTACTTAGAAACTCTTTAACGTAAGATCCAAAACCCATCATAGGCTCTAAATAACTAAATACATTCTCCGTAATTCCTCTGGTATAATACTCATCTCCACCATTGAAATTTATTTTAAATGGCACGGCACCAGCTTCTTTAAACTCTCTTATCAAATGCCTAAAAAAACCACCTATTGGACCTTGTAATAATAAAGGTCTTTTCAATTTTCTAATTAGCTCAACGCTTGAATTGTTTTTATACACAGCTTAACCTTTCTTTTTACCTGACTGATAAACCCACTATTGAAACCAACTTCATTTTTTTTGTTTTTTTCTATGTGGTCTATTGCTGTTCTTATATTTGTAAACACCTTTGCCTCAGGCAGCATATATCTTGGGTATAAAACATAACAACCCAAAATCAACTCTTCCTTAGATAAGTGTTTTCTTTTCCTTGGATAACTCTCATAATCTGTTGTTAAGCCATACCCACCATAGAATGGCAGACCATAGGTAAACACTTTTTTATTTCTTAAAATTGCTTCTAAACCAGAAGTTGATGTAATCACATGAACCTCATCAGCAATCTCAAAACAATCTAAAATATTGGCTGATTTTTCTATATGGTAAATAATATTTGGATACAATTTTTTTAATGATTCAATCTCATATTCAGGATTTTCACCTTTTCTATTTCCTGACAATACATCAGGATGAGGCTTGTAAATAATCAAAGCCCCAGTATTGTTCTTACTTACCTCATTGAGTAATTGAATATTTGTTTTAATTTTTTTAGCACCATATTTAATTGAAGCATCAGACTCTACTTGTCCTGGCACTAAAATAACTTTTTTATCTTTGTTTTTTTCTTTTAATTCTTTTAAATGATTACCATTGATACCAATGTTATATTTGGTTATTTTTTTATTCAAAAGTAAGTCTATAGCTTCTTTACCTTTTCTTATTTCATATTTGGTAAACTTTTCTGTATTTAATATCTGCTCTAAATCAGACATATTGTTTGGATTGAAATATATACCACCTTTATCTACAACAAGAGATATAGGCTCTTGTATATCTGAACCTAAACCTACAGATCTAATAAAGCCATCTTCAACACAACATTTATGATTTAAATCTTTTATTTCTTGGTAATTATCTACTCCCCAAGTGGCTACCAATTCATTCTTAAACTCTTTGACTTTTTTTGAACAAAATACAAACTTGTTTTTCTTGAATTGTAAAAATCTTGATAAGCTAATTTTTTTCCAAAATTTTGTTTTATATAGCACGACATCCATATTGTTTGAATGTCTCTTTTGTAAACTAATATACTCTAGAACATTTTCTAACCTTCCAAGCGAACCATCAAATGGATTTACATATGTGGTATATTTGAACATCATCGCTATAAATATTTCTGCCACACTTCTATGCTGTGTTCTTCTTTCTAATTTCTTAAAATCTTTTGTCACACCCCAATTAGAATAGAATGGAACACCAAAACAAAATACTTCCTTATTTCTCAATAAAGCATCAAAACCCATTTGAGAGGTCACGACAAATACTTTGTCAAAATTTTCTAATACAGATACCCCATTGTAGTCATCGTTAATAATCTTTATTTTTCTTCTGGATTCTTCGTCTGAATTATTGTAAATATCTCTTAAATAACCTCTTTTTTTACCTATATGAACCTCAGGATGCTCTTTTATATAAATATCGTTATCATCACTTAAAGATAAGGCATAATTGAACATTTCTTTGAATGAATTTTCATCTGCTAAACCATACTCAATGCTTTTATCACCATAGGTTTGGTCGACTAATAAAATTTTCCCTTTTTCACTCTTAGGAATAAAATCTTTTGGACAATCTTTAGCTGAATTGTATTTACTGATCTTGTATTTTTTAATTAATTCTAAACAAAGCTCATATTCATAAACTTCTTCATTGGTTGGTCTCCAATTTGAGTTTAATAAACTTTCCACATTAGATTGCTCTGTCGCATCATAATAAATCCCTTTTTCAGACTTATATAAACTGAAACTGTGTTCTTCTAAAGAAAAAGAACGAATCAGTCCATCTTCCAACCTTAATATTGGAATATTTCTTGCTTGGGCTTCTTCTTCGGCTACTCTGTTGGTTTCTTTTCCTCTACCCCAAACCGCATAAAATCTAGCATATGGGAAATACTCAGGATAAATCATATCCCCTAACAATACTTTTATATATGGATTTTTTCTAATACCTTTACTTTTAACTATAATCATATTTTATTAAAACTTTAAAATAACTGCTGCTCCAACTGCTACTTGGTAGATTAATTCTGTTATATCCTTTAACCATTGTGTATCCTTTAAATCCACCTTTGGTAAAACCATAATCTCATCACCTTTAGCTACTTGAACACTGTTTCCAAATATTCCAGTTTCGTGAACTCTCATAGCTCCTGATGTTTTCCTAACTAATATCTTGCCTTTATCGGCATTGGCTAATAATCCACCCGCTGAATCTATATAGTCATTAATAGACATATTGCTTTGGAACATTAATGCTGTTGGTTGTAATACTTGCCCACTTACACTGACTAAACTGTTTTTTCCAGCAATTTTAATTACATCACCATCTTCTAAATAAATTTGAGAAAGATCAGCACTTGTATCTAATATAACTTGCCCCTTAGGTTCTACTTTTTTGGCAGAATCTATTAGCTTTAACAGCATATTTGTTTCTCTCTCCCTTAATTCAGCCATATTCTTTGTGCTTGAAGGAGTTCCTAAAATATTGCTTTCCAACATTCTTATGGACTCTAAGATACTTTCTTTTTGTCTTTCTTTAACACTTGTTCTAAACAACTGAAGAGAAGATAAATCTGTTCTGTCATTAAACTTTAATTGACCTATTAAATCTTTCATTGTGGCACCAATTGGCAACACAATAGCTTTTCCAGACTCATGTTCACCATCAACTCTAATTGAAACTGTATTTAACTTTTTATCTTGGATAATGGTTATTTCATCTTCGTTCTCTAATTTAAAGTTCTCTTTTTTAGCTGTTGCTACATCGTAAGAGTAGGTCTTAATATCTCTACCATTTTTTCTGGTTATGAAAACTTTATTAACACTGCTTTCAGGTTGAGCATAGCCAACAATATCACTTAATTTAATACTGTTATCAAATTCAAATTCAAATGAGTTTCTAACATCACCAGCCACATAAACCTTAGATTTTCTTGGTAGAATTTGAATGACATCTCCATCCATAAATTGAATAGGCTCCATTTTTCCACTTAAGATAAAATCATATAAATTAACTGTTTTTCTAACTTCATTTTGTCTTAATATTGCTATATCTAAAAATGAACCTCTTGATGGATCTATTCCTCCAGCTTTATCTATATAGTAAAGTAAGCTATCTGAAGATAAACCAGCATAAAGTCCAGGTCTTTTTGCAAATCCAGCTACATACACTTTTACAGGTTGCTCATTATCTAATGTTACATATGAGTTTACATTTTTATAAACCTTTTTGATTTCGCTTGAAACAAATGAATTTAATTTTGAGTTTTCAACACCAATTACTTTTAAAGGGCCCACTTCAGGAATGAAAATATTTCCTTGTTTGTCTACTACTAATCTTAATTCTTCTTCAACTGCCCCCCATAGTTTAACAACCACTTTATCTCCCATTGTTAATCTATAGTTCCCATTAAAACCTTGAATATTATTCTGTGCAAAACTTCCATTAAAAATCCATTCACCAAATACTTTTGATTTTTTGATAATATCTTTATCAACCTCTTGATTGCTTGCTGTATTTGCTGTTTGGTTATTTACAGTTGGCTGAGGATTATTGAATCCTGGATCTTGTCTAGATTTCATTCCAACTGTTCCATCTGAGTTTACAGCATTGGGTTTGTTGTGAGGATTTAATGTGTCTGTTTGAGCATAGGCATTTCCTATCAATACCATAGAACCCAACATTAATATTTTTCTTAAATTTTTATTCATTTTAATTCTCTCCATTATTTATGTTCTTTAACTATATCTTTTAGTAATCCAAAAATTCCATATACCATGATTAATATAATAAAGGCATATAGTATATTCATTTTTTTATTAGGATATATTGGATAATCTGGTAGCTGTGGTGTTGCTACCAATATTAATTGTTTTAATTTTCTTGTGGCTTCAATCTTTACTTTTTCATATGTGATTAAAGCATTCTTATACTCTTCTGATCTTAATTCTAAGTCCGCTTCCAATAATTTATACTTATCTGTATGGTCATTTATACCTGATGACTTTTTGCCATCAGTTCCTAAAAGTTTGGATTTTTCACTCTTTATTTGTGCTTCTAATTGGAAAATTGTTTCTTTTAATGTTATCATCTTAGGTGAATTTTCATGTAAAAATGTTTTCTTAGCATTGTATTCAGCCTCTGATTTAATTTTGGATTCTTCTAAAATCATAATCTTTTTACTGGCTTGTTCAATTTCTGCTTGTGGTGTAAAGAACTTGGAAGTCTTTTGATACTCAATCAAATTTCCTCTAGATACATCTAGCTTTTCCTTGATGTTCTTAATCTCTTTATCTATAAAATTTAACTGTTCGTCAGCTGCTTTATGATTATTGTTGTTTACAAATTCTTCTGATTTTTTCAAAACAAAGTCTAAAACCTCTTTTGATAATTTTGGATCAAAAGTTTCTACAGAAATCTGTAATGTTCCAGTTTCTGGATTTAAGATAGGCTTCACTTTATCTCTGAAGTATTCTAAAGCTAATTCTTTTTTGTCGTAAAACCAAAGTCTATATAATATATCTATCTGTGGACTGTTCCAATGATTCAATATCTTAAATTTCTCATCTACAGCATTTAACATATCCGCTGATGATATATATTCTTTAATTAATAAAACATCTTGTTGAGAGTTGCCAGCTATTCCAGCAAATAATAATGCTCCCATATTACTTAACTCTCCAGCACCATTAATGTTTTGCACCGTAACACTAGAGTTGGATACATATCTAGGCTTGGCTATTAATAATGTGTACATTGTAAATAATAAAAATGGAACTATCACTGCCCACAGAAATAGCTTATTCTTAAATATCCCTCTTTTAATTGGTTCACCAATTTTCTTAATCATTGTAATTTCCTTTTAAATACATTTCTATTGCTGCATTTATATCTGTTGTATATTTCAACTTTCCATTATTTAGCAATATTGCTGACTTACAATTTGTTCTTAATGTGTTCATATCATGAGACACCATTAATACTGTTGCTTTTTCATAAATTTTCGCAAATGCTTGTTGTGCTTTTTTCCTGAAATTAGCATCACCAACTGATGTTACTTCATCTACCAAATACACATCAAAATCAAAAGCTAAACTCAATCCAAATCCTAATCTTGACCTCATACCACTTGAATACTGCTTGATTGGCATGTCAAAAAAACTTCCTAATTCAGCGAACTCTTCAACGAAATCAATCTTTTTTTTAACTTCATTTTTATCTTCGCAATATATACTACAAACAAAAAATGCATTTTGTCTACCTGTTAAACTTGGTTGAAAGCCTCCACTTAAACCAATTGGCCAACTCATTGAACCTTTTGTAATAATACTTCCCTTATTTGGATACTCTACCCCACCCAATAATCTAAAGAATGTTGATTTACCAGCACCGTTAGGTCCCAATACTGCTATATTCTCTTTAGGTATGTCAAAAGAAATATTGTCCAAAATCATCTTCTTACCCCTTGGTGTTGGGTAAAATTTTGTGACATTATGTAATTGAACTAAACTTTCTTTCATTAGCCCATCCTCAATCTATGCTCTTTTGCTACAAATGCTGAAATTCCTAAGAATAATGTCACCAGGCACCACATAAATAAATAAAATCCATCTACATAATAACTGTCATAATTTTCTATGAAACCACCCCTCATTAATCCTATTGCATGAACTAGAGGATTAAATAATAAGATTTTTTGATATTCTCCAGGTATCGTTGATACTGAATACATAATGGCTGATAAAAAATATAATGGCTTTAAAATCACATTTAAAACCCACTTTGTTTCTTGTTTTATTGCTGCCAATACAGCGAAGAACATACCTAAACCGATTGAAATTATCCATAATGATATAAATCCAATTAATATTTGACCTAAATCTATATATTTAATTGGATGACTTATGAAATGTAAAAATACCAAGATAGTTGGCAAGACAATCCAAAAAATCATTCCTTCTAATATTGCTCTAGATATTACAGTATCTATAGGCTTTACTTTGTTATAGATTAATAAACCTAAATTAGAACTTACTGCTCCTAATGATTGATTTAATGTGTCATTGAATAAATTCCAACCAACAACACCTATTGTTAAAAATACAATGTAGTCTATTCCAGGCATTACTCTGTTCATAAATACACCAAATATTGCCGCAAATACAGCAATTTGTGCGACTGGCTCTAACAAAACCCAAGCATAACCTAACTTCTTTTGACCAAAGCGAGTTTTAGTTTCTCTATAGATAAGAGCATTTATCACCCTTGCCATTGTTTTAAATCTACTAATGTATATGCTATTCATAATTTTAATCCGGAGTTTTAACTTATATAAAAAAATTATTTTAGTCAATAATATTTTATGCTTAAACCCATAAAAACCATAAAATCATAAAAATTGAAAATATTGACAATATTGACAAATATTCATTTTTATATAAATCTATCTTACAAATTAATAACACTTAACAATTGAAATGACATATAACTTTTCTCATAAACATATTATTTCTTTTGATGATTACAAACTTTTGACGATTGTATTACCTATAAGAGTAAGTGAAGATCGTAAAGACATCATACAAAGACTTGGATATATATCGCAAAATGGAACAATTCCAAAAGAAATACAAGTTCTTGTAGTAGATGATGGCTCTCCACTTCACATCAGTGAAGAAATTGCTACTCTATGCAAAAACATTAACTATTCTTATATTAGATTAGATACAGAATTATTTCCTATTAGTATCGCAAGAGCAAGAAATGCTGCGGCTGTTTCTGTTGATACTAGATATGTATTATTTCAAGATGTAGACTTACTCCCTTATGAGGGATTTTATCAAGATGTGATGAAGGAAATTCATATTTCCAACATGAAAAATGTTGATGATGAATTTATAATGTTTGGTGTTATCTATCTTACTCAAGAAGCTTCTGAAGAGTTTTTTAATACAGAGCCTTCTATTAGAAAACATAAATTTATTCAATACTATCTAGAAAATCGTAAAGATAAAATTGAGAAGTTTTCTACAGGCACTTCTGTTGTTATATTTAATAGATATAATTATTTAATGCATGGCGGTAATTCAGAAGACTTTGAAAAATGGGGTTATGAAGATTTAGAGATGATGTGCAGAATTGCATACTCCAGAATGAAATTTCCTAGACCAGAAGATTACCAATTAGACTATAAGAACTTTTCTACTATTCATGAATATAAAGGTTGGAAAAGTATCTATAGATTATTCGGAGATATGACCTTTATGAAGGGTATGGTTATGTTTCATAGTTGGCACCCAATTAATCATGATAGTGATTACAAATTAGGTTCCACAAAGAATAGACTTCTTTTTGAACAAAAAATGAAAGATTATATTGGTTCACAAATAGAGCCAGCTCCTTTGCCACTTTATGAAAATGGAACCACTCTTATTTTAAAATCTAACCCTTGGACTATCAATAGACAAATTATGCCTCTTTGGGGTGATGTGGCTTACGAAGATGGTGACTCCTTATCTTTAGATGATTTTAAAAATCTAATTTCTAATCGTCAATTTTCTAGAATTGTTTTCTTTAACCCTTATGCTAATGAAAATGTTTTAGCCATTTATCAACATTGCAGGAAGTTTAATATTCCTTATATTATTGTTGAGCGTGGTGCTTTAAGAGATTCTATTTTCTTTGACCCTAATGGCTTTAATGCTGACAGTATCAGTTATGATTCTAGATATTGGGATAAGCCTATCTCTGAAGAAAATTACGCAAATTTTATTAAGTATATTTCTGATGAAAGAATTTTAGATGACAGTTTAGAGCAACAATCCAAAAGACTTGGAGCAGATAAAACTAAACATAATTTAAAGATTCCTCAGAATAAAAAAGTTTTGTTCGTTCCATTACAAAGACCTTCAGATACAGTTATTAAATATTATTCTGGTAGAATTGAAAACTTTGATAATTTTACAAAACTTGTCGCAGATGTTGCTGATAAAGTTGCTTCTGAATGGGTGGTTGTGGTTAAAAGACATCCTCTTGAAGTTGAAACCCCTGAAATACCAGGCACTATTAATGCTGATAATGTAAATATTAAAGATCTATTAGATATAGCAGACAAAACACTTCTGATAAACTCAGGTGTTGGAATTCTTTCTTTACTATGGGGTGTTGAAGTTTTATATGCTGGCCAAGCCTTTTATGGACAAGATGGAGTTTCTAAAAATTGTTCTACATTAGATGAAGTTTTGGATGGACTTACTTGGAAACATAATACTGAAAAAGTCAGCAGATTCTTAAGTTATCTTATTAATGATTTTTATTCTTTTGGTAAATTTACCACCAGAGTTGTTCCTTTAGCAAATAAAGAGGGACTCATATCAGCAACTACTCATATTCAATTTTATAAAGTAAGATTGCCTTTCTATAGAAGTATTAATTTACCTTATAGGACTAAGGCAGAGATAACTTCTGAATCTCCTTTGTTTGATAGATATAAAGGTAATGGCTCTAATATTAAAAATGGTGTTCAAGAAATTAAAAAAATTAAACATAAAGGGACTATAGGTGCCAAATATAGGAAGCTTAAAAGAAACCCTACTGCTTTCTTTATAGATTCTTCTAACCCTTTATTGCATGGTATTGGTTATTTGATGTATAAACTTAAAAATTGATTTATTTTTTATTAACTGATACAATCTTACAAAAATAAGGATTATAATGGACACTACTGTAGAAAAATTGCATTATTCTTTTATCAGAGCAGAATCTGATGGACAATTTACTTTATTTATTAAAACACCGTATGATATTGTAGATCAAGACTTAGAAATGCTTTTGATGTCAGATCAGAAGCTTCTTATTCGTAAGCCAGGTAAAGATTATTTAACGGATGTATTGCCTACTGATTTATTTTTCCACCTAAAAGATAGAGACACTGTAACTATATTTACAGATGTTGATGGAAAGCCTCTTTTTGCGCATCAATTCCCTCCTTTTGTCAGAACCTCTTAATTTTTCTTTTTTATTTGCTATAATTTATTTATTGATTAAGTAAATTATATGAAAATACGCGTAATAACAAATTCAGATGAGAGTTTAAAAGCTTTAACAGCTATCTTAAATATTGACCTAACACACGGGTTTAGTTTTGGTCCCAATGAATCATTTGAGGTTCTTTCTGAGAATTTTTGGTTTACTAATATATTAAAGAGTCTTGATTCTAAATTATCAAAGTTTTTTCCTTTACGTGAAAAAGAAAAGAAAGTAGTTGGTGAGATTGCTAACAGTGCTAAAAAACTAAATGATTATTTGGATATATATAACAATGATATTGATTCAATTGATTACTTGAATAATTCATCTTTATTTATTCATTCTGATAGTTTATTTAATCAGTTTATTAGAAATTTTTCAAATAAATATGCTCAATATGCTAGCAAACTAAAAATTGATTTTTCTGTTTATTCAGACAGCCCTTTAATTAAAAAAGTGTTTGTTGGTGTTCAATATGTTTATCCAAGTGCTTTTTTAGAAAGCAGAAAAATTGTTATGAATTCTTCTGTTTTTTCCAAAGAAACAGATATTTCTTCAGAATATAGTTTTTTAACTGACCTTTCAGATAAGGTTGGAACACAGAAAGTAGTTGATTTTACTTTTTTACATGAATTTGCTCACATCACACAGGATTTAAACACTAATGTTTTAGGCATGAATTCAGATATTAAAATCTTTAAAATGATTAAGAATATCAACTCTTTGGCTTTTGATGAATTTTATTATCAAAGTGTTAGGAGCCAAATTGATGAATACTTAAATGATAATTTTCCACCACAACCAAACAAAGATCAAAGATTTGTTGAGATTAATAGAGACTTAATTAGACAGCTATCAGTTGTTCAAAGAGAAATATATGCTGATGTTGGTGGTTTACTTCATATGAGAAACATTGCTATTAGTGAAAATAATTTCTCTCATCAAGAATTTTCTGAATTTATTGACCATCTTATTCAAGCAAGACATACTGAACACGAAGCAGTTTTAAATGTTCATTCAGATAATATTGATAAGTTTGACCATTTTACTGTTGAAGGTCTTAAAGTTTTAAAAGAAAAATTGGAACGTTTATCTAATAATAGAATGTTATCTCAAGAGGAAATACATGATGTTTGCCAAGACTCTTTAACTATTGGCACTTCTAGAATTATGCTGACTTTGGCTTCTATTCATCCTTATTTAAATTCACAGATTCAGAACTTATTTTATTTGGACAGAGTTAACTTCACAGCAGCAGATGGGCAAGAATGCCAAAAAATAACTCTGAATTTATCTCAAGAAGATAATAATCAATCTAAATATATTAAAGGTATGGAACATCTAAAGAAAATATCTGGTAAGGATTTTGTAGAAAGATTAACAGACACTGTTCATACTACTTTTTCTCTTAAAGCTCCCGCTTTTGATATTAGACAGATAACTTGGAAGTCAGTTTTCCAAAATCAATCTTACAAAAATGACCTCCATGAATTAAAGACTATCTTAAATGATAATGAAAAATTTGAATTTAAAGTTAATAATTCTGAGGAGGTTGTATCTTCACTTTCAAACTTAAGAAGCAACTATTTATCTGCTCATTCTAAAATTAAAAATACTCCATAAACAAGTTTTATTGATTTATCTAAAAAAAATTGTATTGTATTAAAAAGATACAGGATTTTTTATGAAGCTAAATATTTTAAATAAGAAACGTAAAGGTTTCACATTAGTTGAAATCTTACTCGTCACTGGGTTTATATCCCTTGCTTCTATTGCTATTTTTACAATATTTAATGCTGCTTCAACTGCTTCTAAATCAAGAGATGAGATGTGGCAAATGGAAGAACTAGCTAATAAGATTAAAGCCAATTATGGTGTTGTTTCTAATTATGGTGGTGTTAATAATGCTGTTGTTATAGCTAATAATTATGCACCAGTTAAAATGATTAACGGTGGTGGCTTAAGTAATAGCTTTGGTGGTGCTGTTATCATTAGTGCGGCTACTATCGGTGGTGGCACGGCTAATAATGCTTTTATGATTACATCTCTTAACGTTCCAGGTAATGTTTGCCCTAAATTAGTTTCTTTATCCACTCAATATTTTAATGTAGTTCGTATTAATGGTATGATTATTAAAGATATTAATACATTACAAATTAGTCCTGTAAACTTAGCTGCTTGGTGTAATGCTGACACAGTTACTTTGGATTTCTTTGGTTTAGATTGATTTGTTTATATAGTTTTTGTTTTAACAGTATCTAAATTAGAAAATACAAAATATAAAAGGAACCTATTGGTTCCTTTTTGTTTACATGAAGAAAAATATATAGATTTCTATTCCTATGAGATAGACGAAAAATATTGTGAGCCAAATAAAGTCCATTTTAACAGCACTTATTTGTTTTATATATTCTTCTAATTCTATTTTACTGCTATTTCCCTTGTTCATGGATTTCCACCTAATACTCTAATGGTTTGGCAGATTGTCGTATATTCATCTTGGTCTAGCTTGCCACTGTTAAGTAGCACTCTTAGTTCCTCAATTAGTTTTTTATTACTCATTTTTTGAGGTTTTAAATGCTTACTTCTTCACACACTTGAATGATACGATACCATCACGAACATTGAAGTCAAACTTCTGATTGTTTCGGTCAGCATTCATATGTGAAATTGCTTCTTTGGCTTGTTCACAGCTTTGTTGGTTTGAGAATTCTTGCATCACTACACCGCTGTAGGCGATTGGCATGCTGTTTTTACTGGTAGCACCTGCTGACATTAACTGAAGAACGATGAGAACCCACATGATTTACTCCTTGTTTTGTTTTGATAGGTTTATTATACGCTTATTTTTCTAAAAAGTACAATCTTTTTTTATTTCATAATATGAGATATTTCTTAATTCTCACTATTGCAACACAGGTTAAAAATACAATGGTATTTAATCTTTATTTAGTTTTTAACTTTGTCCGAAATTTGTATAGTTTTTATGGCGGAACAGCTCCAGGCGAAAATTTTAAAATATACCGATTGGTAGTCCCTTAAAGAATAGCATAAAGAATCCTATAATTCCTGCAATGCTGGTTATTTCGTCTATAAACTTTATTATTCTTTCTTTGATTGTTAGGTCTTCAGGTCTTATTGTTATTGTGTATGCTTTTATTGTTTTATTTTCAATATTTGTAATTGGTTTGTACTCTAGGTTGATTTTATACATTTGTTTATCTTTATATACATTGTCTATATAAGGCTCTAGCTCTCCTTTATGTCTTATTTTGATATAGTATGATTCAAATGTTGTTGTAATGTTTTTATTTTTCAGTTCTTTATTTAAGCTACACTGGTTGATGCTTTTTATTTCTAGTCCTATTAAGCTTTTATATATAATTGGTTCATCTTCTTTAGGTTGGGGTATATGGTCTAAAAGGTTTTCTGTATTGATTAGTACTCCTTTGAAGTCAGGCACTTTTCTTTTGTATGAATTGATATCAATAAATTGTTCATCGCATAATAGTTCTATGGGTTTTCTAATTAAGTTTTCACACATTATTTTTTGTTCATTTAATTCTCTTTTTTCGGCTTTATTTAACTCTGGTTCATGATGGTTGGGTTTTTCAAAGTTTATTGTATTAATTTGAAAGAAGTTTTTTTCTTTATTATTTAGTTCTCTGTTTCCTAGGAACATAGCATAGCACCCTTTTAGTTCTCCTAATAATTTATTGGTTATTTCTATGCCAAGCTCGTTGTTTTTATATTCTTTTCTAATTCCTATTTTTTCTAAATCAATTTCTTTTATTTTTTTTGTTATTTCTGCTATTTTTTTAGCTTTATCATATTCTGTGTTGATTTGAGATTGGGTTGCTTCATTTAACTTTTCTCCCACACTAGCATAGCTATGTATATTTATTATTAGTCCTGTTATTATAAAGATTGTTTTTTTTATATTCATATATTTCCTATTTTTTTATAGAATATAATGTAAATTAGAATTTTCAACTTTTAAAATTTTCTCATTAACTTTTATTGTATTTGTTATTATTTATTATTTATCTGGAAGTATTTTGTAGATTAATTTCTTTTAATTCTTAAGATTGGCAATTAGAATTTTCATACTGTGTTTTTATACAGCCTGTATTTTTATACATATGTTGTTTTATACAGTCGTCCTACATTTTGGCTTGACGACCAGGCGAAAAAATAAATTTATTCTTTTTTTATATTTGCGGCGGAGCATCTCCAGGTGAAAATTTTAATTTACTTTCCTTTTAGGCAACCTATGGTATATGGGTATTCATCTGTGGCATGGTAGTGATACATTTCTGATTCTTTTCCTAGCCAATTGATTTTATGTTTATGTCCATGACAATTATCTAAATCTTTGTTGGTTAGTTTTTTCTGATTATGATATTTACCGTATATTCCAAATCCGTCTATAGCAAAACCCATAATTGGACTATGACCTGTTTTATCTGGAATATCTGTTAGACATTTACTTAGGTTATGGTAATGATAGGCTCCTCTACGTTCAGGATGTCCATCGCAATTATCTTGAATCTCATGGGCGGGAGCATCTCTCTTAGGTTCATCTAAAGCATTTAATAGTATTACTCCATTTTTCATAATTCCTATTCTATTAGGTAAACATCTTCCTTCTCCTTGAATTGGATTCTTAGGGATTGTCATAGTGATAGATTGTTCTTTTATTGAATTTGGATTTCTGTCGTATTGGAATGCTTCTGTATGTTTTCTTATTGGATATTCTCCTGTTATATGATTAGGCAATCCATTTGTGCTAATGATTAATTTATCTTCATCTTCTTTTATGATAAAGCTATTTTCCCAACTTTCTTTACCTTCTACCATAGGTTTATTAGTGCTATCCCAAGTTTTATTTTCTTTGTTTATCCAATATCCTTCTCTATGGGTACCACCTCCAATACCAACTCTTTTATCGCAATTCCATATATATCCAACCTTAGGTTCATTAGACAGCTTTCCATCTCCTAAAGGTAACTTATCTAAATTGTGAGCATATATATTTCCACTCATTAGACCGCATATAATTAAACTAATATATTTTTTATTCATTATTTTCTTATACCTATTATTTAATCTATTTCAAGATTGGCAATTAGAATTTTCATATTGTGGTTTTATACGGTAATGTTATTTTATTGATACACAAGGTTAGAAAATATGGAAGCTATAACTTACAAACAATCTTAAATTTTATCCTCATGTATGTTATAACAAGCATTAATTGGTTTTATGCTTTTTATAGAAGGCATTTCATCATGTGATTTATATAATTTTATTAATTGACAGATAATCTTCTGTGCTTTAGATAGGCATTATTATCATAGGAAAATACAAATGAAATATAAAACACTATTAACAGCAATACTAGCTTTAGCTTGTCAAAATTCTTTCTCTCAAACTAATGTTGATGAGAATCCTTCTGTCTTTGGAATAACTATAGGACAAAAATATAATGTCTTGCCCTGTAATGAAACAAATAAAACTTCTCTTTGTGAAAAAGAACTTATTGACCAATTTAATACTTATTCTTTGGAATTTAAAGAGGATATTAAACCCACATATATAAAGAGACTTTCTGTATCTAAAAATAAAGATGACACCATAGATACTATATGTATTAATACATATGGAAATAAAGACCAAAACTTAATGTATGATAAATTGGTAGACTATTTTGGAAAGCCAACCTCATTAAGTAAAACAGAAAATTCATCCATTTATGCTTATTGGGAAAACAAATCTATTAGAGTTATTTTCTTAGGTTCATATACAGACCAAGATAGTGGAGTAGTCATTTTATCTAAGAATAATTAAATCTATATCTTAGATTTTTCTAATTTACATTATGGTTTGACTTGCTGTTTTATTTTCTTATTTATATAAACAATCAGAACTTTTTTAGACATGCAGCAAGACAATAGTAATCTTATTTTAATTGAAACCACTTTAAAAATTTTATTTTTTGGAAGCTTTCTTTTTGTATCTTCTTATGTATTAACAGATACTTATTATGTAGGGGACAATAAGAACATAACTGTTGTATCCAAAAAAGAAAAAGAAAAATCTAAAGAGTATTACTCTAATATAAATACAGAACCACCTAAGGTTAATGTTATTACAAATACACAAGAATCTTATTACGTTATATTTAAAAATGCTGACCCATCTATTAAACAAATAGAATTATTTCTAGCAAACAATCAACATAAACTTTCACAAGAAGAACTATCAGCTATAGAACAGCTAAGAAATAAAAAGATAACAGAACTAATGGCTAGAAAGTATGTTCAACTAACCTCAGATAATTAAGGGCATATATGCAATTTATAAAAAACTTATTTACACTTCTTATTGTTTATGTATTGCTACTTTCAATTTATTTAGGTTTAACTTTTTACCTAAGACCAGACATAAGAATAGATGACTTTATTCATAATCCTTACTATTGGATAGGACCAGCTATTCTTTTATATATTGTATTAAACTTCAAGAGAATCTTTTATGGTATAATTAATAAAATCATCATAGTGTTTGTACTATTTTTTGGATTGAACCATTTCTTTCCTCAGTTTGGAAATACACTAAAAGAATATGTTGGATTTGCTATACCAAGTTCAGATTCAATAAAGAAACAAGCTAATGAAATACTTACTCCAAAAAATGGAATGGAACCAAAATATCAGTTCAATACAAACAGTAAATCAAATAGTAATTATAAAAAATCAGTAGAAGATAATAACAGTGAACAAACATCAAAAAAAGATGGTAAATCTAAACAAAAGAATATCCCTACAGAAAGTAATGACACTAATAATGTGGTAGAATATAATGAGGATTATAGTAAAACTTCCATAACAGATAATATAAAAAACATCCCATCTAAAGTATTGGATACTCTCCCTAAAGAAACAACTAATAAATTAAAAGATGCGGGAGTAGATATTGAAAATCCAATTAACACTTTAGAAAATATTCAAAATAAAAAGAAAGAATTAAAAGACAGCTTTTTAAAATAAGTTAAAGTTAAAGTACTTTCTTAAGTTGAATTTTCTAATTGCCATTCCTTCTTATTAAGGCTTACTCTTTTTGCTGTTTATTGAATTGTTTTCAGGTTTCAAATCAACATTTACTATTAAATCTCTATTGAAAAGATTATTTGAAGATATATTATAAGTCTTACTTACACCTCTAGGATTACAAATTACTTTCGTTCCCTCTACATTATAATTAAAGCTATCATGTGTGTGTCCATGAACCCAATATTCTGAAAAGCCCATTAACTCTTCTAAATGGTTACACCAATAAGGAGAGCCAAAATCTTTTTGGTATTTTTCATGTATAGAATTCTTATGTGGCGCGAAATGAGTTACTACAAACTTAGGTGCTTCAGAAACTTTTTTCCTTAATTCAAAACTTAAAAAATCATAAGCCTTTTTAAATTCCTTCTCCATATCATCAGGAGTCCAAGGTCTATATTTTAAATCATAATTCTCAGTATTTTTTTTAAATATATATGAAAAATCTATTACATTATTTTTAGCCCAGATCTTTACTTGGTTTTTACAATCAATTCCTTTTGATTCAAAATTACTCCATAGTGTTGAACCTATAAATCTAATTCCTTCAAGTTCAATAGCTTCATTATATAATACATTTACATTTTTATATTCTTGTTGAAGTTCTTTATATTTCAATAAAGCATCTTCAAATCTTTTTCCTTCAAATTCGTGATTTCCCATAATATAAACTACAGGAATATTTTCTTTAAGATTTCTATCAAAGAATACCCTTAATGAATTTAAGTCTTGACTTATATCACCAGCTAACACTAAAATATCATATTCTTCTTCCGTCATTTTGAAATTTGAAAATTCTAAATGTAAGTCACTCAATACATGTATTCTTTTTTTCATATGCTTGCCTTTTACCAATACTTATATTATAACAACTTTATATTTTTTTACCAGAGGATTTGTTAAAATTTTCTATAAAATACTATACTTATATATTAAAAAGATTCGCAAAAATGAAAAAAATATTTTTACTTTTAACATTACTATTTACATCAAGTATTTCTTTTTCTCAAAATACAGATACTGACTTGAATATCTTTGAGCCAACCAATCAAACAAAACAGTCGTCTACAAAAAAAGAACCAAATAGAAATCCTATGACTGTAGATAAGGAACAAGTATTAAATGAATTCTTATCAAGATCTTCCTATCAAGATTTCTTTAATACAATAAAAACTTATGCCATAAAAGATGAGGATTATATAAAGTATTTATTGAGCAAAGCTGATCAAGGGCATATTCCACTTTATTGGCTAATAGCTGATTACTATGCAAAGAAAATGGACCCGAAAGAAACTCATAAGTGGTTATATATTTCTATAATAACTACACAACAAGATTCATATTTATGTTACGATGACACGGCAAGAAATGCTCCAAGAATTCTTTTGAGATCCTTTCCTGAAACTGTAGAAATTACCAGAAAAACTCCTCAACATATTCAACAAGTAATGGGAGATGTTTTCTTTTTTATCTATAATTTAAAGCAAAGAATTAACCCTGATTGGGCTTGCAAATATGGACAAGCTGGCACACTTTCTGCTAATAATTCTGTCATTCCAAAGAATCAATGGAACAATAAAAGACAAGAAATTTTAAAAAGATTCTCAGATAAATATATGAATTAAAAACATATCAATTTTACAGTTAAATAGCCACCATCTTTTTTGGTGGTTTTTTTATTAAAAAATGAACTAGTTATTTAAAAGATAGAAAAACTATTGACAATGCCCCATATTTGTTATTTTTTCAAAAAAAGTTGTTGAAAATCAAAAATTGAAATTACCCCGTTACTATGTACACAAAAAATGTTTGAGTAACATTGCTTTTATTTATAATCTGAAATTATTTAAAAAACCTAAAGGGATACAAAAAAAGCAAGAGAAAACAAATAAAGCGTTACTTTTACCACAAACCAATTAGTCTAATATCTTCCAATCTATTGGTTCTTTATTGTTTTTTATGAGAAATTCATTTGCTTTTTTAAAGTGATTATTTCCAAAGAAACCCTTATAAGCAGAGAATGGAGATGGGTGGTTAGATGTTAAAATTAAGTGTTTATTTTCATCAATTAAATTCTTCTTTTTTATAGCATACGACCCCCAAAGAATGAAGATTTTTTCTTCAAAATTTTGTGAAATTATCTCAATAATTTTATCAGTAAATATGTTCCAACCTATATCTTTATGTGCCCCTGGATTTGATTTTTCTACTGTTAAAATTGTGTTCAAAAGTAAAACCCCCTGGTCAAACCAAGGAGTTAAATCTCCATTTTTTTTACTCATTTTAATTCCAAACTCTAACTCTATTTCTTTATAAATGTTTTTTAAAGATGGAGGAATTTTCATTCCATTTTCAATAGAAAATGCCAATCCGTTTGCTTGATTTTCTCCATGATATGGATCTTGACCGATGATGACAATCTTTATTTTATTTGGATCAATATCTAAACATTTAAATATTTTATCTTTTGGAGGGAAGATTATTTTCCCATTATTGGCATCTTTTTTTAATGAACTTATAATATTTTTATAGTATTCTTTTTTAAATTCACTGTTCAAAAATGGATTCCAGTTTTCATGCATGTTCATATATTCCATAAAAAAAGATAAGATACCACACTATGTTATAAAATACAAATTCATAAATAGTTGATTTTTCCTTAAAACCAATTTAGATTATGTTAACAACAAATAAGCAATAAAAAAATGTCTCAGATACACGAAGATCAAATAAACAAAAAATATATAATATTTGAAGGATTTACTTCAGAATATATATTTATGCTTCCCATTTTCATTTTAGCATGTTCTATTTTTTATGTTGTAAATTCTAATCAAGATAATCAAAACTACATTGTTTTTATAATTTCTATTCCATTTTTTATCAATTCATTTCTTAGTTATTTAAGAAAAAAAATAATTTTAACCAAAAGTTCAATTTATTATTTTGTTAATAAAAACAGTTCTTTTTCTGTAAAATTAGCATCCGAATTTAATATTTTTGATATAAAGCAAACATCTATAGAAAAGTTTTTAAATTATGGAACCGTGTATATCTTTAACAAAAATGGAGAATTTATTGAGTATAAATTTTTTAAAGACCCATTGAATTTTAGAAAAAAACTTGTAAAGGTTTATATAGAAGAGATGAAAAAAATAGATCCCTCTTTTGAGCTTGAAGGAGAAACCTACAGTGAAGATGAGACTAGCAATATAGATAGAGTAGATTAAAATATGTATAAAAACGGTAAAAATATTCTAATAATAGATGATGAATTTTTAGCCCTATCTTACATGAAAGATATGGTTGAAGATTCTATTAAGAAAATACCTTCTCTATCTGACTATGAAGTTTTTGGAGTAACTACATATCAAAACTTTATGGCTACTCTTCAAGAAAATTTACCCAATATTATCTTTTTAGATGTTCAAATGCCTAAAAAAAATGGCTTAGAAATAGCAAAAGAAATAAGAGAAAATTATAAAAAAATTGGCTATTCATCAGAAAAATTACCAATTATAATATTTGCCACTGCTTTTGAGAACTATGGATATCAAGCATTTAAAGTTAATGCTTATGACTATTTACTTAAACCCATAAGTGAAGAAATGATTGATGATGTTCTTAATAGTTTAATTAATGAATATAATATATTAAATGTTCAGGAAGAAGAAAAAATTACTGTTTTTACTGCTGGTGTTCATATAGATATTCCCATTTCAGATGTTCTTTATTTTACAGCAGACAGTAAATCTGTTTCAGTTGTCACTAAAACAAAAACATTTACTATACATGAAACACTTATAAATCTTGAGGAAAAGTATTTGAATTTTGTAAAAATACACAGAGCTTTTTTAGTTAATCCTAAATATATATCTAAAGTATACAAAGTTGATGGTAATATGTTTGTTCAGATAAAAGAACACGATAAAGAATTGCCAGTCTCTAGAAGGCAAAAACAAGATTTAGAGAAAAAACTTGATTATAAATCAATAGAATAATAAAAAATTATTGTAATATTTCCATATTTATGTTATCATTGAACCTCAAAATATGAGGCAAAAATGAGCGAACAAATATCAAAACCCATTATTAAGACAAAGCTTAAAATTAAAAAACCTACTCAGTATAAGGTCATTTTTTTCAATGATGACTTCACACCATTCTTTTTTGTTCAGCAAGTTTTAATGGTTATTTTTAATAAAACAGAAGAAGAATCTGAGTTTATTGCTAAGAAAATCCATAATGAAGGAGCGGAAGTTGTTGGTGTTTATCCTCTTGAAATTGCTGAAACAAAACAGGCACAAACAATGTATAACGCTCAAAAAAACGGATATCCTTTAAAGTGTGAACTTGAAGAGTGCGAAGAGGAAGATTGATGCCTGAACTACCTGAAGTTGAAATTGTATGTAGAGAACTAAGAAATAATGCTATAAGATTTAAAATTAAAAATAGTCATTATTCTGGTAAAAAATTTAAAAGAATCATTCCAAATTTGTCTTCTATAATAGGTGAGAGCATCATAAATATTTACAGAAGAAACAAGTATATCATAATTGAATTAAATAATTTTTGGTTAGTTTTTCATTTGGGGATGACAGGCAGGTTGATATTAAAAGAAGATAAAGATATTAAAAAGCATGAGCATATAATACTTTATAATCAGCAAAACCTAGGTATATTTTTTGAAGATCCAAGAAGATTTGGTTCTATTGATTTGTTCAGCAAAGACAAGTTTATCTCATATAAGGATATCCCTCTTTTTGAAAGTTTGGGATATGAACCCTTAGAAGAATCATTCACTTTTGAGAAATTCACTAAACTATGTAACAATAAGCTAAACATAAAGAAATTTCTTATGGATGCCAAATATGTTTGTGGTATTGGAAATATTTATGCTAGTGAAATTTTATTTTTATCAAGTGTTAGCCCATTAAGAATAACTTCTAGTCTTGATGTTTTAGAGCAGCGAAAAATCTATGATAATATTAAAATGGTATTGAATAAAGCAATTGAATTAGGAGGGTCTTCTATTTCTGATTTTGTTCATACTAATGGAACAAAGGGTGAGATGCAAAACTTCTATAAAGTTTATGGTTTGTCTAATAATCCTTGCTCTGTGTGTAATACAAAAATAGAGCGTATCAGCCAAAATGGTAGAGGAACATATTTCTGCTCTACTTGTCAGAAGTAGTTTTTTCTTTATTTTTATAGCTTAAAAATTTCATTAATCTTTCTTTGTCGTTTTTGAACATCTGTTCTCTTTCGGACAGCATCTTTTCGTTTTTTTCTTTATTTAATTGTATTTTTCTTATATTTTCTTCAATTTTTTCTAATTCTTGACCATTGTTCTTTTTGCTATTTTTATTGTTTTTAGATAAAGAATCTCTTTGTGAATTAAGTCCATCTAAGATATTATTATCATTTGTTATTGCCCTTTGTAACTGCCCTAACTCATACTCTTTAAGTCTCTCCAACTCTTCTACGGTTGAATATTTCTTTAAAATTATCTCATCTTTTTTTATCTCTTGTGCTTCTGCTTCAATTTGTTTTTGGATTTTATTTTGCTCTTCGGGGGTTAAATTTTGATATTGTTCATATTGTTCTAATTCAGCCAAGTTTTTAACTACACCAGTTTTTTTTGATAAAATTCCAGCATTTTTTATATTAATTGGCATCTTATCTGTGTATACAATGTTACCTTTTTCGTCTTTGTATTTATATATATCATTACCCAAAGCAAAACTTATTGCGGGCATACAAATTAAAGTTATTAGAGTTAATTTTGTTTTTTTCATGTTTATACCAATAATAAAAATTAAATAATAATCAAGCAACTTTAGATAAAAGCCATAGTTTCTATTGATTTATCTTTCAATCATTGATAACATGACTTTCAATAAATTAAAGAGGAAATATGACGGAAACAATTACTTTATTTGTAAGAAATTATTTTAATGAATTTTTATATACAGCTATATCATTTGTGGTTTTAACTGTAATATATGCTATAGCCTTTATTGCTATAGAAAAAAATAAGAATTGGTCTTTCTCTAAAAAACATAGAGTATCTATTTCTGTCAGAAATATTTTAATTATCATTTTCCTATTTACTTTTCTATTTATTTGGAGTGGGGAATTAAAGACATTTCTTCTTTCCGCAACAGCATTAGTAGGTGCTTTATTTATTGTTTTTAAAGAAGTTCTATTGTCTATTAGTGGAGGTATCTTAATGGGGAACAACTTTGATGTTGGAGAAACTGTTGAGTATGATGGAATTGAAGGTGTTGTGGTTGATAAAACAATTTTATATACCAAGATTGGAGTTTCCGGTCCATATAATAATAAAGAACTAATTATTCCAAACATATTCTTTTTAACAAACAAAATGACCAATAGCTCAAATTATGGTAAATTTGGAGTATTTAAAATTGAGATGGGAGCCAAGGATTCTTTAGAAGCTTTTGAAAATGGTAAGATATTGCTACAAGTTTCCAAAAAGATTATGGCTGACTACAAAAGTAAGTATTATGATTATTTTAAAGAGTTAAAAGATAAGCAAAAAAACCAGTTTTTATTTGAAATACCAGAATTAGAACCTAAAATAACATATCATCTTGGTGATATGAAAAAGATTTACTGTGTTATTCATTATGTTGCACACCCTAATGAACATGAGATAATTGAGAATAGAATACTAACTGAATTTTTTAAGGCAAAGAAGTCATCATGAATATAAAAAACTATACTGTCATTATAGAGCCAGAACAATGTTCTTGTGGTGTTATCTTAGACCCCATAGAATATAGTATTCTTTTTTCAGATAAGGATTTTTTAAATTATTCTATTGATTATGAGAAGAAAGCTTTGAAAATATTTTCAAATGAAAATGAAATAACTCTTCAAAATATGAATGAAGAGTTTATTTATTATGCCTTTAAAACAGATGTCTTTATTATATTTATTGGCGACAGGTTGAGAAAGAGTCCTCCAATAAAAGCTTTTGAAGCTGTTTTAATTTAATTTTGGTGCTGAAGAATTAAATAGTTCTTTTTTCACTGATTCATATTCAGAGTAAATTGTTAATTTTTCATCCCAAATTTCCTTATTGTTTTGAGAAGTATTATTTACTAATTTGGCTAAAATTTTAACCCATTCTTTTCTCCAAAACTCCATTTTTTTTCTATCGTTCCACTCTCTGTTTTTGTTTATAAAAATACCATTTTTATAATCTCTAAGGGTACACATTACAAATCCTGTATAGTCTGTTACATGATTTTGCTTAATCTCATCTTTGGTTTTTCCTAGACTTATAAGAGAATGAGAACCAACACTTTGTCTTTGGTGTAATGAGCAGTCAGCAATCATTCCTTCTTTAATTAATACCTCTGAAAACTGCTCCATACAATTTATGGCTTCATCTTTTGTGGCAAATCCTGGAATTAAAAGTTCAAACAATCTAGCAAATTGAGCATCTGCTCTAGTCTCTCTCTCATAAACATGAGTCCATAAGATACTTCTATAATTTGACATTAAATCTTTATTCATTTTTTTAAACTTCAAAAAATGTGGTAAATGAATATATCTATCTTCATGTTCTTTACTATCTGGCATAACCAAATAATTCCAAATAACATTTTCTTCTGAGTTGCTAGCATAACCTACTTGAGCCTCACCAGAATAGTAAGAGATTGATTCTAAAGGATTAGAATTTTTTCTGTTCAATATAGACATCTTATATAAGTATTGTTTTGTAGACATGTTTTTTCTCCATTTAAGTTAAGTATACCATAAGTCATGTATATATACAATATTTTTAATATATTAACCCATAAAATTAATATAAGATATATTTTGTATATATACGAATTATACACTATTTTTTGTATATATACAAAAAAAATTATTTTGCTTAAAAACTACACTTTTTTGTAAATTTTGTATATATACAAAAAAACTACACTAAAATTTATTCTTGGTTTAATTTTTTGAAAAATGTATATATACAAAAAAAATCTATTAAAACCCTCTGTGGCACTTTCTTTCTAAATATAGGCAATAACCCTCCAACTTAATCTAAAAAACCTCTCTATAGGCTTGAAAATACTGTTAAAATTGATAATCTATAATGGAATTTAATATTAATGGAGAATATATGTATAAAAACAACTTTTTTTTAGCATTTTTAATGCTTTTTTCCTCTTATGTGATGGCAGAGGAGATAACAGATGGCTTTAAATTTGTTAGCCCTTACTACTCTTCTATTGATAAGCAAGTTAATAACGAGTCTATTAATGCTCAAAACTTAGTTAGAAAGAGCCTAACAGCTAATGAATTTAGCATACCCCAAGATTGGAAACTTATAAGTACTATAGCTGAAAGTAGTAGTTTTAGATTGTTTTTTCAAGCCAAAAACAATGATGTTTACTCTTTTGTTATTGACAAACAAGGGCATTTATCTCCAAGCACAATGATACATATTAAGGCTAAATAATTTTATAGTGTATAAGTTGCCTCTTTTTTTGCCATTAAATCAGCTATATTGGCTTCTATAGATTCTTTTAGTGCTTTCATAGGAGGGGTGTCTCCAAAAGCTACACCTACCCCCCTATTCATCCCATTTTTTGATATCCAAACAATTTTCCCTTGTATGGGTGTTCTTTGTTTACTATCAAGCATGGAAAACACTATTAATAGTTTTTGACCAAGACTAACTTTTTCTGGAGTAACTTCTTCATTAAAAGGCAGGAAAAGACCTCCATTCTGAACAAAAGGCATATAAGACTTATAAAGCTCTTTTTTGTCATTTATTGTTAGTGTTTGAGGTCTCAAGCTTATATTATTTAAGTTTTCCATAATGTTGTTATTTTCCTATGTTAAGCTGAAAATGAATTCCTTTTGAAATTTTTATTTTGATATGGTTTTTTCCCCTTATCTTTCTTAAATACTTCAGGGAAGGATACTTTGTCAACATCTTTGAGGAAAATTTCTTTTACCCAAGTATCTCCAAATTCATTAACTAATTTTTTCCTTAGTTCTTCGGATGGTTCAACCATCATAGTATCAGCCTTTTGATTTCTTCTTCCGTTAGCTCCTGGAGTGCATATGATTGCTTGAACTGCCTTATAGCTTTCTTTAGCCTTATGTTGAGAGCATATTTCTCTAAACTTATTAAGTTTTTCTTGATCATTTTCTGAACCAACAAATAATTTTTCAGTAGTAAGGGTTCTAGTTTGTTCAAAACTAAATCCTTGATTTACTGTTATTCTTACTGAATCTGAAGTGTCATCACTTTGAAGTCTTAGCTTTAAAGATACAAAAGCATCTGTTTTAAGCCAATCTTTATTATTATTTAAGAAGTCGGCAAACATGGATACTTCAGCAGTAGAAGTTCCGTCAGTGATTCTAACAAATGCTCCTTTTTTGCTTTTCCACCAGTTTATGTCTTCAATTAAAGCTCCAACATATAGATCAGTTCTACCTTCATCGTAAGATTCATTAATTTTTGCCAATGGAGTTGCAACTTTAAAGCCATCCAACTCTTTAGCATAATAAGTAACATATGGGTTTGAGCTAAAGAAGTATCCTATTACAGATTTTTCATTTTTAATTTGTGTAAGATCGTCCCAAGGCTCTACTGCTTGTAATTCTGGTTTTACAACCTCAACCTGTTTTTTTGCTCTAGTCTTTTTCTTCGCTGGTAATTCTTCAGTATCAAAAATAGAATCTCCTAATACAGAAAGATTTTCCATTTGTTTTTTTCTGAATTTAGCAACATAATCCAAACCTTCAGCTATTGCCCCAAATAACTGGGCACGATTAGTGTTTAGAGAATCAAAAGCTCCAGCCTTAACTAAAGCTTCCATAACCCTTTTATTTACATTTCCTCTACCAGCTCTTTCTAAGAAATTATAAAAATCAGTAAATGGTCCATTTGCTAGTCTTTCTTTTTCAATTGCTAAGGCTGCTTTTTCCCCAACACCTTTAAGAGCACCTAATCCATATCTAATTTCACCTTCTTTTACAACATGGAATGTATGGTTAGAGGAATTAATATCTGGAGCTAGAATATTTATACCGTTTTTCTTAGCATCATGGACTAATATAGAAATTTTATCAGTATCAGTTGAAGCTACATGAGAGTTTAAGTTGGCAGTCAAAAACTCTTCTGGATAATAAGTTTTTAAATATGCTGTTTGGTAAGCAACATAAGAATAAGCCGCTGCATGAGATTTGTTAAAGCCATAACCTGAGAATTTTTCCATCAAATCAAATATTTTATTTGATGTTTTTTCGTCAACATTGTTCTTTTTGGCACCTTCAACGAATATTTTTCTTTGCTTTGCCATCTCTTCTGGCTTTTTCTTACCCATAGCACGACGTAATAAGTCAGCACCACCTAAGGAGTATCCCGCAATAATTTGAGCGCATTGCATAACCTGCTCTTGGTAAATCATAAAGCCGTAAGTTTCTTTTAGTATATCTCTTAACAATGGATGTGGATATTCTCTTCTTTCCTCTGAAAGACTTTTAGCTTCTAACCATTCTGGAATAATTTCCATAGGACCAGGACGATATAGAGCATTAATAGCAATTAAATCTGCTAATTGTTCTGGGTTTGCTTTTTGAAGAACTGTTGTCATTCCACTTCCTTCAAATTGGAATATACCTGTTGTATTACCATCAGCAAAAATGTGTTTATAAACATTTTTATCGTCTAGATTAATCTTTTTAAGATTAAATTTCTCTTTACCTTCTTTTTTCATTCTTAGGTTTACTAGATCTACAGCCTCTTTAATAATTGTTAAGTTTCTTAACCCTAAGAAGTCAAATTTAACTAAACCAGCTTTTTCTACATCAGACATTTCAAATTGAGTTGATGGTGAGTCGCCAACACCTAATGTAAATAGTGGAGTAAAATCAACTAGTTTTGTTGGTGAAATAACAACACCTGCGGCATGGGTTCCTACTTGTTTGGTTAAACCTTCTAGTTTTAAGCCAATATCAATTAATTTTCTAACATCTGGTTCATTGTTGTATCTTGCTAATAATTTCTCATCTGGATTAATCACCCACTCACCTTCTGCATCTTGTCTGCCAAAGATGAATTCTTTTAAGGTTATTGGTTTTGCGGGGTTTATATTAATCATCTTAGCAAGAGTGTCTACGAAGTCATAACTGTAGCTCAAAGCTCTACCAACATCTCTCACTACAGCTTTAGCTGCCATAGTTCCAAAGGTTCCAATTTGACATACAGCATCTTCGCCGTATTTTTGGCGAACATATTCATAAACCTCATTTCTTCTTGATTGGCAAAAATCAATATCAAAGTCAGGCATTGAAACACGTTCTGGATTCAAAAATCTCTCAAACAATAGATTATAAGGTAATGGATCTAAGTCTGTAATCTTCATGGCATAAGCAACTAAAGAGCCAGCACCAGAACCACGACCTGGACCCACTGGGATATCTTGTTCTTTAGCCCAAGTAATAAAGTCAGAAACAATTAAGAAATAACCAGGAAATCCCATTTTTTTGATAATGTCAATTTCTGTTTCTAATCTTTCTTGATATTTTACCCTTACCTTGCTTCTCTCTTCTTCATTTGGGAAATCTTCCTTTAATCTTTCCTCTAGACCTTTTCTGGCAATATTGGTAAAGTAAGTGTCTGCATCTTCTCCATTTGGAGTTGGGAAGTGTGGCAACTTAGGTTCATCTAAGTGAAGCTCAATATTACATTTTTTAGCAATAACTGAAGTGTTTTCTATTGCTTCTGGAATATCTTCAAATAACTCTTCCATTTCCTTTGTTGATTTGAAGTACATTTCTTTATTAAATAGTTTCTCTCTTTTTAGTGAGAACAAAACTTCACTATGTCCAACACAGTATCTTGTTTCGTGAGCAACGAAGTCATCTTGATTAGTAAAGATGACTGGATGTGTTGCTACTGGAGCTATGTCTAACTTTTGACATAATTCTACTGCTCCATCCATATATTTTTCTTCTTCAGGGGAACCATCTCTTTGTAGTTCAATATAAAAATCAGAACCGAAAGCATCCTTCATTTGGTTGGCAATATCAGAGGCTTCGCTTATTTTTCCTTTTAGAATTAATTGTCCAATTAGTCCTTTTTTGGCACCAGACATAACAATTACATTATTTAAATCACCTAGCCACTCTTCTTTTATTGGAGCAGAATCTGATTTTCTATTTTGAGTGTATGCTTTACTATTTATATCAATCAATGATTTATATCCCAATTCATTTTTTGCTAATAGTGTTAATTGATAGGTTTCTCCGTTTTCCTGTTCTACTGTCACATCTAGTCCAATAATTGGCTTAATCCCTTGTGATCTAGCCTCCTTGTAAAAATCAATACTACCAAACATACCATTTAAGTCAGTTATTGCTATCGCTCCCATATTGTTTTCTGAGGCTTTACCTACTAAGTCTGATATTTTATTTAGTCCTTGATTGATTGAAAATTCTGTTTGTGTTTTAAGATGAATAAAGCTCATATTTTTCCTTTAAAATAAATTTAGAGATTAATAAATGTAAAAAAGATTTTATTTAAAATTATCTCTATCATTCAATTATAATAAATCTAAAAGGCAATAACAAGTTTTATATTTGGATGAAAATAAAAAAACTTGAATTTTTTCTTGTTTTTTGCTAAATTAAGCACATATAAAAGAAAGGAGAAAGCAATGACAAACAAATTAATGATATCGACAAGCCAAATGCCTCCAATAACTTCTTTTGAGGCATATAAGTCTTATGCAATTTCTATTCCCAATTTAAGTGAGGAAGAGGAGAGGGAGCTTCTAATTAAATTTAAGGAATGTAATTCTTTAGAAGCGGCACAAAAACTTGTTTTATCTCAACTTAAGGCTGTTATTTATATAGCATCTAAACATAGAGGTTACGGACTACCCCAAGAAGATTTAGTTCAAGAAGGTAATATAGGCTTAATGAAAGCTGTTAAAAACTTTAATATATCTAACAAAGTTAGACTATATACATATGCCATCATTTGGATTAAGTCAGAGATACAGAGCTATATACTTAAAAATTGGAAAATTGTTAAGATAGCTACAACCAAAAATTTAAAGAAGTTATTTTTTGGATTTAAATCTACTCAAAAAGAACTTTTGGATAAAGGCACACCAAAAGAAGAAGTGATACGAAACATATCTATTAAACTAGGTGTTTCTGAATCTGAAATACAGGAAATACAAGGTTATTTAAATAATGAAGATGTTTCTATTAACTATGAACAAGATGAATCTTCAGTTTTTGAAATACCTTACTTACAAACCCCAGAAGATGATTATGAAGATAAGCACGATGGGATCTTTTATAACGAAAAAATTCAAAAATCATTAAAGTTATTAAATGACAAACAAAGAGAGGTTATAAAATATAGATTTTTAACTGAGGAAAAGCTTACTCATAAAGAAATATCCGAAAAAATAAAAGTTTCTAGTGAAAGAGTAAGACAGATTGAAAATGAAGCACTATTAAAATTAAGAACTCTTGTTACTCAATAAAAAAACAGCCAATTGGCTGTTTTTTGTTATTTTAAGTGGATTTTTGATTCTTCATATTGTTTCTTGAAATCGTTTAGAATCTGATTATATGATTTAACTTTTAACCCTAATAGCTTTTGTCCTGGTTCGTTATCTTCTTCTTCTTCTAGTGCTTCCATTCCTGCCCACTCTTCTCCAGTTAGTGAATTCAAATAGAACATTCTCATATTATAAATATCTTTATCATCTTTACGAGCAAACCATAAGAACTCTCTTACATATCTATCCATGTCTATTCTTAAAGAACTCATTATATCTTCTAGCTCGTCTATTTTATTTACCATTTCCTCGTGTTTCTCATTTACATCATTGGAAGCTTTAATTGAAATTAAAAATAAGACTAAAGATGTTTGTGTTATCGCTTCTTTAAATTGCTGAAGGTATTGTTTATTTTGTAATTTTTGTTTTAAGGCATTTGCTTCTGAAGGTGATTCCTCGGTTAAATTTTCTAAGTATTCTTCTACAGCCTCTTGTGCTTGCATAGGTCTATTTTCAAAGCTTTCAATCATCATTTCTTCAATCGATGCTAGTTTTTTATCTTCAGACATAATTTTTCCTTTATTTTAGAGAAAGATAAATCAAAAAAGAAAAAAAGTCAATTTTTGTTTATCTGTTAAACCTTGATTTTTATAAAAAAAAAGAATAAATAAAAACAAAAGGTAAAACTATGAAAAAAATACTTATAATATGTTTTGGGGCTATTTCTTTAAATGTGATAGCACAACCAATTCCAGTAAGCTCTCTTGGTAATGTTGCTTATAATTTAAACGAGAATGGAACTCCGATTCCTACAGACAATGTAACTTTAAAAGGCGGTAAAGTCCCCTTTATAGCTAATAACAACAACTTAGAATCAGCACCCCAAGAGCTTCCAGGGTTTCAGCCACCCAACCCAACAGAAGAAGTGGCAGGGAAATTTTCCCCCACAACTATTCCAAGTGATATCTCTGAGATTATTAAAGGAAAAAAAATAGCTCCAACTGTAAATGAAACAAATAATTCCTTAAGCTCTTCAAATAACTCTAGTTCACAAGGACTTACTGGAGTTACGCTACAGACAGAACCAATAGTTTTCTCATCAACTCGTGGAAATATAGAAGACTGGAATAAAACTACTATAGAAGAGCACACTAAAAAAGGTGGGGAATTAACACAAAAACGATATGAAGAATTTTTAAATAAAAAATGAATCCTAGTTTAAAAGATATAAAAAAGTTTTTTTTTAAAGTTGAACATAGGGTTCCTTATATACCCGACTTTAGTAGTGTCTTAACCATTTTAAAAGTCATTTACATTTCTTTAACTATAAGTATTGTTTATACATTTACTCAAATCAATAAAGCCTCTGATTTTTATTGGTCTTTGTGGAAGTCATTACAAATATTTTCTCCTTATGTGCTTACTCTTTTATTTTTATTGATGCTCTTTGCAAAAATGATTAATAAAACACCACCATTTAAGGCTATTATTTTTATTGTTATGTTAAGTATAGTTAGTGTTTATTTTATTGACTCAATAATGATTCAGTCATTTTTTAATTTGGTAAGAAATTTTGATGATATAGGGCACAAGTTTGGCACTGCTATAGGACTTATGTTTTTTTTCTTAGTTTATTTTGATTGGAGAGAAAAAAGTTTACATCCAAGTCAAATTATTGCTCAATTAAGTTTTTTACAATCAAAAATGCGTCCTCACTTTCTGTTTAACACATTGAATTCTGTAATATCTCTCATTAAAAAAGAACCTGACTTAGCAAAGAAAATGCTGTTAAACCTTTCAGTGTTATTAAGGGCTAGCCTAAAAGATAATAAAGACTTCATGTACCCACTAAAAGATGAGATTAGCCTTTGTGAAAAATACTTAGAAATAGAAAAAATTAGAATGGGAGAACGTTTAGGTGTAGTTTGGGATGTAGATGATTCACTGATGAATTTTTATGTTCCTAAACTTTCTATACAGCCACTTGTTGAAAATAGTATACTTCATGGCATTCAACACTTAGAAGCCGGTGGGACAATTGTTATAAAAATAAAAAACATTAAAGATAAGATCAATATAATCATATCTAATCCTAAGTCTCCTGAATTTGAAAAGGATGACTCTGAACATAATAATATTGGAATGATAAACTTAAAAGAACGCCTAAATATATGCTTTGACGGAGAAGTTGAGTTTAAAATAAATGAAATGAGTAATCTTTTTCAAGTTAACATTAGTATACCTAAAAAAACAAAAACCAACAATTGATTTTAGAAATAAATTATGTTAGTTTAGAAAAAACGGAGAAAAATATGCAAATAAAACAGGATTTACAATTAGACTTTAAAGATGTATTAATTGAACCAAAGAGGTCTTCGTTATCTTCCAGATCAGAAGTTAGCTTAATTAAAAAATATGAGTTTGCACATGCAAATTATGGATGGCAAGGTGTTCCAATTATTGCTGCAAATATGGATACAGTTGGAACAATGACTATGGCAAAAGAATTGGCAAATCAACAGTGTATGACAGCTTTACATAAGCATTACAGTATTGAGCAGTTAATTAAATTCTTTGGCAAAAAAACATCCAAAGAAGACAAAGAACTATTAGAACAAAATAAACACTCTATGCAACACAGCTTTTACTCAATGGGAATAGTAAAAAAAGATATAGAAAAATTTGAAAAGGTTTTAGCTGAAGTTGGATATTGGAGAGAGAATGTAAAAGAACATAATAACTATGGGATTAAAATGGTTTGTGTGGATGTCGCAAATGGATACATGCAATCTTTTGTTGATTTTTGCACAACATTTAGAAAAAAACATCCTCAAATTATTTTAATGGCAGGTAATGTTGTTACGGGAAATATAGTTGAAGAACTAATTTTTAGTGGTGTTGACATTCTAAAGGTTGGTATAGGTCCAGGTTCAGCTTGTACAACTAGAAAAATGGCGGGCGTGGGTAGACCTCAATTATCAGCAATTATTGATACTGGTGATGCTGCGCACGGGCTTAGTGGACATATTTGTGGTGATGGTGGATGTACTGTTCCAGCAGATTTGGCAAAAGCTTTTGGGGCTAATGCTGACTTTGTAATGTTAGGAGGTATGTTAGCAGGACATGCTGAATCAGAAATGGAACCTTTTGATAAAAATGGGCAAAAATACTTAAAGTTTTATGGCATGTCTTCTTCTGAAGCCATGAACAAATATTCAGGGGGAGTTTCTGAATATAGGGCTTCTGAAGGTAAAGTTGTTGAATTGCCTTATCGTGGTAATGTTGCAGATACATTACAAGAAATTTTAGGTGGTGTACGCTCAGCATGCACATATGTGGGAGCAAAAAATCTTAAAGAACTACCAAAGAGGACAACCTTCTATAGAACAACAATTCAGACAAATGATGTGTATGGAACCAATACTAAATAAAATATGTTACCTACCAAAGTAAAACAAATAGATTATTCAGAAATAGAATACATAGTTGAAAAAGTTTGTGAAGAAAAATTACAAACAGTCTCCTTTGACTGCATTTTAACCACAAGTGTTTCAGGGACTTTCGTTGCGGGACTAATTAGTAAAAAGTTAAATATCCCAATGTATTATAGTTCTAACGAGGAAGACTTTAATATAGATAATCTTCAGAAAATTTTATTAGTTGATCTTGTTTGCTCAGATAATAATCTTAACTCTTTAAAAGAAAAGTTAACTGAAATATTTAAGAATAAACAATTTTTAACTTTTGGAGTTTTAGTAGATAATACAAGTGACACATTAGATTATGTTGGCATAAGGCAAGATGTTTATTACTTAACCCCTTGGAATAAAGGTAGTTACACACCTCAAACCCATTTAAGTAGGCTTTTAGATGAGTCAAAAGATGCTTTTGAAAAAAACCAATCTTTTGTTGGATTTTCCTCAAGAAAATGTTATGAAACTGTTTTTCTATATCACAATAAATGCGTAAATATTTCAGATTATTCTATAATTGATGAAGATATAAATAAAAAAATCACATCTTCACAAATAAATATTGAAGAATCAACAGATAGAAATTTGAGTATTAAAGACTATTATCTAAGAAATAAACCTTATTTTTTAAATAAGATAGAGTTTATTAATAGCAATGGAATTACACATTTTTATGAGGATTCTATTAGGGACGCCATCATACTTTCATTGAATTGTCCAATAACTAAAATTATATTTCTTGATAATAATGGGCTATATTCAATAAAAACAAATCCATTAGGATAATATCTGAAAAGTTGATTTTCATTTTAAACCTTATAAAATATAATATATGAAGTTTAATATGAATAATATAGAAAAATTACTAAGCAAAATACCTAAAGTTGTTAGTATACCTCAAGAGTTACTTAAAGAGCAGTTTTTGCCTCAAAAAACTCTTGAAGATTTTGGCAAGAAAAGTATTAGAGCAATCGTAAAAAACTCAAAAGATACCGATGATGCTTTCGTTAGTTCAATTCTTTCTTACAGTGTTTATGATAAAAATCGTTGGATGCATGATAGTATAGGAAAAGATTTTAATGAAATGAAGCAAAAATTCGCAGATGCCTTCTTAAACAAAGATAAAGAGAAAGCACAAGATAACTTTTTTGATTTGAAAGTCTGGAACTATTTAAATACTAATTTTGAAAGAATTAAAGATTCTACTATTGGGATACCTGCCCAAATGATGCAATTAACAGATTATGCTTATTTGTCTCAATATATATATAAAAATGGCCAGTTTGACTCAAAACATGTAGACCAAAAATTTGATATCGCACATGCTAATTTAATCAAAAGAAAAAATCCAAACGGTGATGGCTATATTTTACATTTAACCTATAGAGGAACTGAGTTTGACCACTTATGGAAATATCTAACAGGACCTTATCTAGATATGAGTGCTTACTATGAAAACTTTAAGCCACTAGAAAAATATATAAAAGAATATGTTGCTAACCCAGAAAATAAAATAGATGAACTTCATGTAGCTGGGCATAGCCTAGGTGGTTCTATGGTCCAAGAGTTTTTAAAAAATAATACAGAAGCAGATTTTCCAGTACCAATCAAAGGATTTACCTTTGGCTCACCAGGGTCTAAGAAAAATAAGTTCCATAAGTTTATTACAACAGCATATCACTCTATTCTAAGGGGTGTTGATTTACCAATCAAAAGTGAACCAAAAAAAGATGTGAGACTTAAAGAATTTTATCACAGTAATGACCCAATTCCTAAAATTGGTTTAATGGGTTATAACAGAAATGGTGAATCTCAAGACTTATTTGATACAGTAAGAGAAGAGGCAAATCTAGTTAAGGTTGAACAACAAAAAGCAATAGGCAAATCTTTTCTTCAAAAAATACCAATTTTTTCAAATATGTACAATACAGCTAAACATTTTATTAGTAGTAAACTATTATTAAATTATCACGATAATTCCAGATATATTAAGAATATACGAAACTTCATGGAAAACTATTTCTTTGCTTACCCAGAAATAGGTAATCTATTATCTGAAAATATGAAAAATCTAAAAGAATGGTCTAGCAGTGAACGTAAATTTATGTCTATTAGTGTTAAGTATAAAGAAGAATTTCTTTCTATGATTAAAGAGCAATATCCAAATGATGATAAAATTGCACTTCATAATAAACTTTATAAAATTAGGGAGAAAATGCTTTTAGATACTACATCTGAGGCAGTTTTGGCAGCCACAAGAAATCATCAAGGTAGACCAGATAATTTCTTAAGAAATAAAACAGCAGAAGAAATTAAAGAAAACTCTGAAATTAATATGGATTTGGTTTTAACCGCAAGAAACTCTATTAGAGAAAAAACTTCCACTCCAGTTATTGAATATAAAAATAAATCATTAAAATCATAATTTGACAATAATTGGAAACAATGAAATAATTGTTTATATGTTCAATACTGTTAAAAAAATATTATTTAAAGACCAAATATCATCTTTTATTAGGGAGTCTAAAAAGGTTGTTCTTGATAAAAAAATGGTTATGAGCTACTTAATTGAGCCTGAAGAAATCATATTTTTTTTTATACTATCAAATACAATATTGTTAATGAAAAAACACAAAAATAAATCTCTTGAGATAAAAACTATACAATTTGATGAAATTTATTTGCAAGACTTGACAACCATTAAAGCTATTAAGGAAAGTCAATATAAGGGTGAAACTGTAGACTCAATAAGTACAATTTATTTCCTCTTTAATTTTATAAGCAACATAAAAGATCAATTTAATATTAATATTTTTGAACAAAGACAAATTATTGAAGCAATTTTAGATAGTAGTGAATTTTTTGAATCCAATACAACAGTTAGTTTGCCAACAGAAAGATACAATTGGGTAGATTAATTTTCCTTATATTTTAGAAATGCTTGCTTAGGGTCTTTGAAAGGATTGAAGATTTTTTTAATCATAATATTAATATCTTTAAATTTATCTATTATGTTTAAACTTTCTAACCAATTTTCCAAACTAACCACATAAATCAAATTATCAATACTTTCATATTTTTTTTCTGAAATTATAATGATTTGTTTTTTATTTTTAAGTAATAGTTCTATGAAATCTTTTTGTTTTTCTTCTTTTACGATAGTGCTAAAAATAATGTCATGTGTTATTAAAGTTTTTTTGTCTTTTTTAGAAAGAAATAATTTAAAATCAGGGGTATATTTTTTAAGTATTTCAACTTTGTTTTTCTCTAAAATTTCAACAATTTCTGGAAACAGAATATAACTTTCATTATCTTCCTTTATTATTTCCTCATATTCTTTAATGTTTTTAGCCACGGAATTATTGCTGTTGTCAGATATGACAACAATGTTTTTGTTTTTTATATTTAATATGGACTTCCAATTTTTGGTTAACATTTTTTAGAGAGGTATTGAACTATTGTTTTTTTGTATTAAATAATATATATAATGTAAAAGGAAATATCAATAATGTTTAATAAAAATAAAAAGAACATTGGCTTAGCTTTAACACTTTCATTTTTACTTTCTTGCTCAAACATGGTTTTAGCAGAGGAATCTTTATCAAATAAATTCGTTAATATTTTTTCTAGCGGTCCGGGCAGTAAAGCTAAAGTTTCACCAAATGGAAAGAACCTAAAAGATTTTAGTAAACCTAACCTGTGTGTTAAACATTATTCTTTTGGAGCCCCAAAAATCAAAGATACTGTTGTTAATAATAGAAGTTTATACATATGTAGAGGAATGTTTGCCTTGCAATATGATCCTAAATTAAAAGTTCCACTTTGGTCTTCTGAACAGATTATTAAATATAACCTTGAATTAGAGGCTTTTGAAAATAGTATAAAATTTCAACCAGATATAGAGTTACCCATAGATATTCAACAAAAAGCTGAAGATTATTTAAATACAAACTATTTGCCCATACCATTAGCATCTTCTAGGAACATGGTTGTAAACTTAGATAATTTAGAACCAGAAGAACTTAGAAAAGTTAATTTAGATGTTATAAACGAATCAAAACGATTCAGTAATACGGTTCCGATGGTTAATAATAACTTAGCCAATACATTATGGAAAGAGTTAGAAGAACAAGCGTTATTATTTGCTAAAAAAACAAGTGGAAAACTTTATATTACAACTGGAGTTATTTACCTAAATGGTGAAACACATGGTAAGTTAAAATATTCTGAAACACATATTCCAACACATTTTTATAAGATTTTGATAGACCCTGACACACATGGAAGCATTAGTTATGTAATTCCAAATAAGGAAATTTTAACCGAGAACACCAAATCAATTAATGACCCAAATAATATCTATAAGTGTAATGGAGGTGCTTGCTCTCTATCTAACTTTATTGTTCACATTAAAGAGATTGAAAAGGTTACAGGGATTGAGTTCTTTCCAAATCTACATCCAACTTGGGCAGTTAAGATAAAATTAAATATAGGTGAATTGTATAAAGAACAAAGAAGAAAAGCAGAAAAACTAAAAGAACTTCAACAAACAAATAAATAATGATATATAGACTTTTTTTATTTATATTCTTTCTATTTTTAAGTGGTCACTCTTATGCCAATAAAATAGAAGTTTTTTATGCTCAAAAACCTATATATGAAAAATATTCACATTTGATTGATCAAACTATATTATATTTAAATAAAAAGTATGCCAACTATCAGAACAAGAACTTTACAGTTTATCTTGATATCAATTCAAACAATAAAAAATCACCATATACAAAAGTATCCGAAACAGAATGTAAAGTTCACATCAGCTTAAAACAAGACAAACCTATAATTTTTAATAGTTTTAAACAAGATTTAGAGTTTTTGTTGGTTCACGAATTGGCTCATTGTTATTATGGTGCTAATCATATTTTTGAAAGAAAAATTGATTTTTTAATTCCAATAAATAAAAAAATAGAACTTGAAAAATATGTAAAATCTGAAAACAAACATAAAGGTTGTTTTGATTGTTTTCAAGAAATCGCATTTGACCCATTTATTTCTTATTCTGAACTTTTATCTGATATTTTTGCTATTAAATATTTTATAGATACTAAAAAAGAATATGAAGATTTAATTTTAAGGTTATATGACTATAGAAATAATAACTTTTTAAAAACACAGCAAAATACAAATTACATTTCTAATATTTTTATTGAAAATTTCTACCTTTCTCACAATTTAGAATATCTTTCATACTTAGACATCCAGGTTAAAGCTCAGGAAACTTTGATTTATTTTATTGAAAATAGAATTAAAAAATAATTTAACCCTTTACAACCAATAAAACTTTTGTAAATTATATGTAAAAGAGAAAATAATGAATAAGAATATTTTAATTGTTGTTGATGATATACACCTTGAAGGTAGACCAAAAGAAATGCAAGATGATTTTTTTAATATCATCAATCAAAAAATATTGTCCATCAAGGAAGAAAAAAATATACCTATCTTGATTTGTGCAGGAGACATTTCCGAAAAAGATCAAGGTATAGAGTGGGTTAAAAATTTTGACTGTGATATCATTTATGTATGTGGAAACCATGAATTTTGGAACAATGATTACTATGAAGTAATAGATACACTTAAAGAAAAAGTTAAACTACCAGGTTATGAACATATACATTTCTTACACAATGATGGCATTGTGTTAAATGGAGTAAGATTTATTGGTGGCACTATGTGGGCAGACCTAGGTAAAAGTTGGGCATGGATAAAAAGAAATTATGTTTTAAAGCATTTCTATTCTATGGCAGATTTTAGAAAAATTACAGCTAGAAAATTTTATACCAATCAAGAAGATGTAGATAATATGTTTAAAATGTTATTATCTAATGGTGTTGATGAAGAGCAAATAACAAATGTAATTTCAAAGCAACTTTATAATCCATATCTTCAGATGGAAGAAAATAGAAAAACAGTTGAGTTTATAGAAGATAAAATGATAGAGCAATTTGATGGGGAAACTGTTGTTATCACTCATCATTTGCCAATACCAAACTTTTGGATGAAGGTTAACGAAATGAACGAGCAAATATTATCCGCTCCTCATATTAATAATAAATCTTTGTATGAAAAATACCAAAAACAAAAGATTGAAATAGATAAAGATATTTTAATGATGGGATTCTATGTTAATACTTCTTATCAATTTTTTGATCATAACTTTTCACCAGATATTTGGATTCATGGGCACTTTCATAAACCTGTAGATGGTTTTATTGGAACAACAAGAGTGGTTTCAAATCCTGTTGGATATTTAAAACAATCAAGCCAATTAAACTTAAAAGAAATTGAGCTAGGCGGTAAACTACAAGACTACATTTCTTATGCTAAAAATTATTTAGAATCTTATGACTGGGATAGGAAGATATTAAACACTGTGGTGTCTTGTAAAAAAGCAATTGCTGGAGTAGCAGGTATAGTAACAGAAGAAAATTTCTCTCAAGAAAATATAAAGCCAATCATTAATTCTTTTAAGAAACAACATGATCAAAACCTTAAAGATGTTGAAAGAGATATTTCATCTATTTTATATAATTTAATTAAATTAATAAACAAAGATATTGATGTTCCAGACCATTTGTATGTGACAAGTTATGTATCTGGTTTTAGTAGGTGGGCTTCTAAAAATAAGGTTATGGGAATAGGACCATTAAACTTTTCAATAAATGAAAATTCATTTATTTCTGAAAAAGAACTTAAAAAATTGGATGAGAAGGAAAAGCTCTCTCACTATACTCAATGGTTAAATACCGTTGATGGTGTTATTGAACAGTCAACTGTATTTAAAGATTCAATTATTTTATTTTTAGATGAAGTATCAAAAAATCCTAAATTGGAAGAGAATTACATCAACAATATAGATTAAATTTTTATTTTTTTTATTTTAGACTCAGATTCACAAGGTTCTTTAATAGAATTTAATTTACTATTCATTTTAATCATATCTAAGTATTTAAGAGTTTTCTCTTTTTCTGAATCTCTTTTATATCCTTCTTTTGTGTAAGCATAAAAAGCATTCCATATCTTATCATTGCTTAATAGCTCCTCAAAAACCTTAGACTCTTTCTCAGTATAGTAAGATAGCACATCAATATTGCTATCAAAGAAACTGCTTATTAGCATCTTTTCTTTTTCTTTTAAAATTGAACCCTTTGATATTTCTTTTTCTATTTTATTGAAATTAAACAATATATTTGAGGCACATAAATTCTCTAATTTTTCAGAAAACATTTTAGGCTCTAGTGGTTCAAAGTAGCTAAACTTAAAAGCCATACTCATTATTTCTAAAGCTCTATTAAAAGATTCTTTTCCAATATTATTTATAAAGATGTCTTCTTTATTTTTTGTAAAGCTGGATATGTTCATTTCATCTGAAATTACTTTTAGATTTAAATCTGTTAATTTAAAATCTTTATTTTTACTTATAGCATGTCCTAAATAGAAATGAATAGATTTATTTTCTTTTTCATCTACTGTATTGTAATTATAAGATTGTTTGTTGTAATCCAATTTTTGAAAATCTTTAAATATTATATCCTTATCTTTTTCATTTTTTATTATAGATTTGTATATCCCATCTATTTTAGTGGTATCACCCCTATTATATAAATACCAATCTGGAAAAGAAATATTTCTTCCGTCAATTAATCTTGATTCTAAATACCTTTTTGAAAACTTAGGATTTTTTTCAAAAGATTCTTTAGCAATTAATTTATCCATTAAGTTTTTAGCTTGATTCTCATAATGAACATAAGTCTTGTTAAACATTTGTCCTATGTAGGTCAACCCATTTTCATTAACCTCATCAATTCCATAATGATCAATAAAAATTTCCGCTTTAGACCAACTTCCATTGTCTATTATGATATGTAAAAGATTATTCCCCTTTTCATCTTTTATGTCAGAAAAATTGTTAATATTATACTTTTTTATAAAATCTACTATTTCTTTTTTTGTCTTATCTTTCTTAACCATTTCTAGCAGGGATTCTTTCATTCTGGCTTCTATTAAATGAGTGTGATCCTCACCCTTTTCCTTCAATAAGCCACTCATTTTTTTCTGAGCATACTCAATTAATTGCTTTCCTATATCTTTGTTGTGTCTTGTGTATACAGATAGTACATCTTTATTCTGTTTGTTTTTTTTCATCCAATCTGGATTAAAATTATCAATTGTATCTAATGATGCTATATTTTGTGCAACAAATATAGCATTTTGTCCCATATCATCTTCTAAATTCACAGGTACCAAACAATCACTCAGCAAAAACTTAATAAGGCTTATTTGAGAAAAGGACACTGCCTTATGGAGAGTGCCATATTCCTGTATTTTTTTATTAAACATTTCTTGAGAAGTTTGTTCGTATGCTTTTTTAAGTAAATAAATTTGTTTTTCTATGTCTGATTTTACACTGCCATATTCGGTTGTTATAGAATAAATCTCACTATTTTTAGAATATTCATTTGTTTCTTTTATTCCATTTAAAAAATCTTCAACATTTTTAAACTTTAAGAAAAAATCTTTTTCTACATTATGAAAGCTTGTATTAATTATTTCATTATTAAAATTTAATCCCCTATCCGAGAGTATATTAAACAGTTTTTCAGTATCTGAATTTTTCCAGTTTTCATAATTTGAAAAAGTAACTTCAGTCAAAACATTTGCTATACTGCTAATTTTAAAAGACAAGTCATTTCTATATCCTTTTACAATTCTAGTGATGAATACTTCATTAATATCATTTGTATTGTTATCTATAAGATTGATTAAGTTAATAACTGATTTGGCACTAATAGGGCTACCAATATTAATCATATTACCTAAACATATGTATTGATTATTAAAGTTGTTCAACTTTTCTATTATTATTTGTTCTTCGTTTTTCATCTTTTACTTTATTGATATGTTATATTTATTATATAACTTCAAAAAATAATATCAAAATTATATCAATGTTTTACTATTTTCCCGTATATGAATGCTAAAACCAAACCAACAAAGAAGCCAATAATTGCTTCAGTTATCATTCCACCAATAATATCAAGATGCATACCATGAACTATGATATTACCACCAACTGTAAACATCGCCAATGTTCCTACTATAGATAGCACTTTCATTAGTTTAGGGGCTAAATTTAAAAGTTTTTCACCAATAGATTGTTGCAAGGAAGAACTTTTGTTTTTTAAATAAATCCCTAAATCATCAATTTTTACTATTCCAGCAACTAAACCGTAAACTCCAACAGTCATTGCAACACCTATTGCACTTAATGTTAGTGCTTGAGTTAAGAATGTTCCACCCACTGCCGCCCCCAAAGAAATTACTATAATTTCTGCTGAAAGAATAAAGTCGGTTTTTATTGCTCCTTTAATTTTGTCTTTTTCTGCGACAAGCAAATCTTCTTCAGTTAATGTTGTTATGTTTTTTTTATGTTCAATTTCATGCTTATCTTTAACTTCTTCCTGTATTTCTTTTCCTATTATTTTTTTAAAAAAAGAAATAATTTTCTCTTTACTTTCAATGATCTTTTCAGCACCCTCAAAACACAAATACGCTCCACCTAACATTAATAGTGGATTAATAACAATAGGTAAGAAATTACTTAATAATAAAGCAAGAGGTATCAATATCAATTTATTTACAAAAGACCCTTTCGCAACAGCCCATACGATAGGCAATTCTCTATCTGGGTTTACTCCATTAACCTGATTAGCATTTAAAGCTAGATCATCTCCTAAAACCCCAGCTGTTTTCTTAGCTGCTATTTTTGACATAGCTGCCACATCATCCAATACAGTTGTTATGTCATCCAATAGTGTTAAAAAAGAACTTCCTGCCATATTTTTTACCTTTCTATATTTTAAGTTTTGTTGTTTGTTTTTGATTTGATTGATTTAACTTGTTATTTAAAGATAATTTATCAAACAAGGATTCAGAATCGTCTATACTTTCTATTGTTTTTGAATCAAAAATTTTATTTTTTATATTTTTTATTAAGTCTCTTGGAGAATCTCCATAACCATCTTTATCATCTAAGTTTTCACCATTTTTTAAGAAAAATAAAATCAAATTTTTAAATTTATCTCCCTTCATTTCGTCTTCTATTAGATGTGAGTATTGATTGAGCCAATATAGTGTATTAGTAAAATATGTTCTTTCATTTTCCAATTTGTAATTTATATCAATACCATAATCTAAGAATTTTTCAGGATTATACTTGAAATTATCTATAAAAACTCCAAAAAAATTATTTTTTACTTTTTTATTTTCTTCCTTCATAAAACAATAAGACGATAATATTATTTTTTGAAAATTTTCTGGGTATATTGTTTTTAATAAATTTGTAACCTTGGGACTTCCATATAAGAAAGCATATTTTAATGTCACTTCAAAATTTTGACTTTCTGGGGCGCTTAAATTTAATAAAACAGTAGCAAAACTCTCATCTAAATCTAGTGAAGCACAGAAGTTTAATAACGAAACCCCTTTTGCTACACCTCTTTTTGCTTTTTGTGTTGTTGGGTATTCTGTTATACCTTGATTAATAGCACCATCAATTACAGTAGATACAATTTGAGCATTATTTGATAAGCAAGCATAGTGTACTGAATGCCAACCATCACTAAATGAATTAGAAAATTGAGGACTTATTTTCAATACCTCTTTGATTTGCCTATGTTCTAACTTAGGTAATGATGATAAAAATGTTTTCTTATTTGAACTTAATTTCTTATAAAATTCATCATTATAATTTCTATTTGTATATTCTTTAGCAAAGTTAATAATAAAATCTTTAGTTATATCCATAATTATCTCTTTTTGTAATTATAGCATAAAAATAGATAAAGGAAATAAAAAAATAGCCATTTCTGGCTATTTTGTTTAGATTTTACAAGCTCCAGAATCGCAACCATCATCTTCTTCATCACCACTTCCATCTCTTGTATTTGAGTAATATAAGGTTTTATGTCCTAACTTGTAAGCATACAACAAATCTTCCATTAAACGACTCATTTTAATTTCACCCTTGCTAGGATCATATGAAGTGTTCACACTGATAGCTTGGTCAATCCATTTTTGTAGCACAGCAATCGTTTTTAGATAGTCTCTTGAATTAACTTGCCATAATGTTTGATAAAAAGCACTCAATTTTGAGAACTCAGGAACAATTTGAGGTAGGACACCTTCTTTAGACCCTTTAATTGAAACCATATCTCTTGGGGGTTCAATTCCATTGGTTTCATTTGAAAGTTGAGATGATGTTTCTGATGGCATAAGAGCCATTAATGTAGCATTCCTAATTCCATATTTAATTGCTCTTTCTTTTAAAAACTTCCAATCCATCTTGGGTTTGTTGGCAAGATTTACACTTGCTGTATCTATTGGGAAAATACCGTCATGATATTTAGTCTTTGTTGTGATTGGACCAAATTCTTCTGCTAATGAAATAGAAGCATCAGTTAGATAAAATGCCATTTTTTCCATCATTGTATCAACTTCTTGAAGTGCTTTCTCATCTCCCCAATATAATCTTCCCTTTGCCAGCCAATGAGCAAATCCAATAATACCAATACCTAAAGGTCTGTATTTCATGCTATGTCTATATGCCGCCTCAACAGGATAATCTTGATAATCTAATAAAGCATCTAGTCCTCTAACTGCCATTTCACAAGCATCCTTGAGTTTTTGCTCTTGTCTTTGCGGTGCTGAGCTATCAGTATCTAATTCTCCAAATGGAGTAAACTTACCCCAATTAATAGCAGACAATGTACATAGAGCAATTAAACCTTCTTCTTCAGCATACTGAGAGTCACCAGGATAAGTTACTGGAGTTGTTGGTAATGTAATCTCTGTGCAGAGGTTTGTCATTTTAATTGGCTCATAGAATGAACCATGAGAATTAACATGATCCGCATTCATAATATAGATACGACCAGTTTCAAATCTTTCTTGCATTATTTTAGTAAACACTTCTAATGCTGGAAGAGTTCTCTTTGTAATATTTGGATCTTTTTCGTATTGCTTATACAATTTCTCAAAGTTTTTGTAGTCATTTGAGTAAAAAGCATTATATAAATCTTTAACTTCTTCTGGGCTGAAAAATGTTATGTCTCCCTTTTTTACTAAACGTTCATAGAATAATTTATTGATATGTACACAATAATCTACAGTTCTTAAACGTGTTTCTTCTGTTCCTTTATTATTTTTTAACTCAATTAATCTTTCAAATTCTAAATGCCAAATAGGGTAATTAAATGTAGCAGAAGCACCACGAACAGCACCTTGTGAGCATGACTTTAAGGCACCATTAAAGTATTTAGCAAAAGGAATAACTCCTGTTGTGACAGCATCACCGTTTCTTACTTTTTGACCCTCTGCTCTAATTTGCCCAATATTTAAACCAATACCCGCTTTTCTAGAAGCATAGTCTACAATAGCTGCTGCTGCAGCATTTATAGATTTCAGAGAATCACCAGCTTCAATGAGAGTGCAAGAGCTGAATTGTTTAACTTTTGTTCTTAAACCAGCCATAATTGGTGTAGGCAATGAAATGTAGTGTTGTGAAATTAAATCATAATATTTTTTCACATATTTCATACGTGATTGTTTTGGATATTTTGCAAATAGTAATGAAGCAACCATAATATATGGAAACTGAAATGACTCAAATACTTTTTTGGTTTTTCTGTTTTGAACTAAATATTTTTTTCTCATTTGTTCAGCGCCAGCATACTTGAATAAATCATCTCTTCTGTGATCTATCATAGCATTTAATTCATCAATTTCTTCATTGTTATAAAAATCTAATATATCTTTTGAATACACACCGTTTTCAATATTTGTCTTAATAATTTTGCCCAAGTGTGGTGGCAAGTTGTTTCTGAAAGCTTCTTTTCTTACAGCAAACCAAACTAATCTTGCCGCTACTTGGTCATAGTTTGGGAAATCTTCAGAAATTAGTTCTGCGGCAGCTTTAATTAACGTTTCATGAATTTGTTTGGTTGGCATACCATCATAAAAGTGTAACTGTGCCCTCATTTCAATTTGAGAAATAGAAACCCCTTTAATTGGATGTAAAGCATCGTCATTTTGACCTTCGCATGCCCAAGTTAAAACGGCATGTATCTTATTTAAATCTAACTCTTGTTTTGTCCCATCTCTTTTCGTAATTTGCATAAAAACTCCTAAGTATTTTTTAATATTTTTTCTCTAAACATATTTTCAGTAGAATGTTAATTTTATTCTAAAATAGATTTAATGTCAAACTAAAAAACACTAGAAAACCACTCATATCTATTGACAAAATAATTAAAAATAAATAATCAAAATATGATTAAAAATAATTTGTATGTTAAAAATTGGAATAACTAGTAGAATACCGTTAGAGAAACAAGAAAATCAAAATCAATTTATTCATTTTGTTGGGAGTGGCATATTGAATTGGTTAAAGACTGAACATATAGCTCCCATTATAATTCCAGCTACTACCGAATTAGACAAGATTGCTTTTTATGCTTCTTTTTTAGATGGACTGATATTACAAGGAGGTAGTGATATCAATCCTAAATTTTACAACCACGACAAACAACACCATATTCATACAGAATGTGAAACCAGAGACTTTTTTGAAATATATTTAGTTAAAGAATTTCAAAAATTAGATAAACCTATATTGGGTATTTGTAGAGGTAGTCAGATTATCAATGTTGTTAATGGGGGAGATCTATATCAAGATATAGAAATACAACACCCTTCAGGATCAACAATTCATCATAAAGATTTTTCTGTTCAAAATGAACACGAGGTAGAGTGGTGTAGTGAATCAATATTTAGAGATATAGGGAGCCATAAAGTTGTTTCAATTCACCATCAAAGTGTAAAAACACTTGGCGAAAATATTAAAATTGAAGCATTTTCACCAACAGATTGTGTCATAGAAGCAATTAGAAAAATAGATAATTCTTTTGTTTATGGTATACAGTGGCACCCCGAACTTCATAACTCAAGACATATGAACTCCTACAAGATTCTAGAAAAATTTCTAAAATCTTGTAGTGGATAAATTAAATTATTTCTTTATAAGTGAAGTTTAATTTTTGTTCAACATCTTCTTTATTGCTGAACCCATATAGTATAGGGGTTTTATTTTTAAGGAATTTTTTAGATGCATTCTGAACATCTTCTATTGAAGCTTCTATAATTGCTTTTTTCCTTTCTTGCCTCATTTCTTCTGAAATTCCCATTAAAAATTTAGAAACTGTATTGTCAAACTCATTTTTAGGTGTAGTTGGCTTATCTAAATTTTGTAGTAGCGATATTTTAGCTTCATTTAATTGTTCATCTGAAAATTTATTTTCGGCAAACCAATTGAATGAATTACTAAATGTATCAAATGTTTTACTCAACTCCGGATCTCTATATGATGAAAAGTTAAAAATTCCATTGAACACATTAAAACTAGCATTAGCACCATAAGCTCCTCTTTGTTCTCTTATCGTTGGATGAAGATAATTATGTGTCAATAATTGAGAAGTTAAGTCTAAATAAACTGCCTCTTTATTTTTAAAAGTTATTTTATCCACCTTAAAAGCTCCATGACAATAATTTACTTCAGTAGGTGCTTTAAATATTACATTTTTACTATCTATGGTAATGTTTATAACTTTAGAACCTATATCTTCTTTTGAGTGTATTGTTAATTTTGACTGTAGTTTCTTTAAGGTTTTAAAAGTTTCATTAGAACCAGCTCCAAAAACAACACAATTTTGACCAATTATTGTTTTATATTTAATTTCCAATTCTTTAATAAAAGAAGACTTCTTACTTTTTGTTTTTAATATTTGGGCACAATCTTTTAAAAAATTTATATAATTTAGTCCTATAGTTTCTTTTTGAAAATTACCTACAGCAGTAAAGTTAGCTTTTAATTCATGTCCAGCTATCATATTCCCCAAAGTTGCAATATTTTGTTCAAAATCAGCTATTTCTTGCTTAATTATTTGCAAAATTCTTTTTTCATCTTTAAATGATAATTTAGTAAGAAACTCATTTAATATCTTGATTAAATTATCACCTCTTTTTTCCAGATGAAATAAATTAAATTCAAATAAAAATTTTCCAGCTTCAGATTTATTGATATCATTTAAAAAATTAAAGGAAATTTCAGCATTTTTACACAAAATACTTCTCTTCTCAGTAGCAATAACCCAATCATCTTTTTTTGTTCCAAGCCCAGTAGCTAAAACAGATAGTAGTTGACACCACTTCCAATCTTCTACTTTTAGTTTACTAACATCAAATATAGCATTAATGTAAGTTATTCCATTTGTTGGCATATTTATAAAACCTATAGTTGGCTTATCCTTTTCTGAAGAAAAAATAATTGGTAAATCTTTGTTTACTGTTTGTGCAACCTCATTGGGAGAGATTTTGGGCAAGCAGTTATAATCATGACTATTTTTTTGCTTATCCAATAAAATCTTATTGTTTGTTTGAATTTCTTCTTTCTCTTTATTAGACAATAAATCAAATTTTTCTTTTAACCTTAAATTTTCTAATTTGTTTCGTTCTTCAAAAAAATCTTTTTTCGGAGAAAAGTTAATTGAGACTAATGGTATTTTAGTCAAAAGATTAATTGCCAATTTTTTAATATAATTTTCATTTTTAAATTTTTTCCTAACTATTTTTAATGACTCTTCATGATCTATTCCCTTTAATGGGTTTAATTCATTTGAAGCAAACGGCAAACCAGATAGTAATATTGACAAACCATATGGTAATTTCCCAGTATTAAAACTTTTTATCTCTGATTCTAAATCATCCAAACTTGCTTCAATGATTTTTTTTGAAACACCATTTTGGGCTACATCCTTAATTCTATCTAGAATAAACCTTCTAGCCTTGTGAACTTCTGTTTTTTTAAGACCCTCTAATCCCAAGTGGAATGTAGATTCGTATGAGTGACTAAATACCCCAATAAAATCACTTGGTCTTCCAAAACCAGCATTTTCTAAGCTTGAGCAAAGATATCCACCTTCGCTTGTTAAAATGTGTGAAAATACTTGATAGTCATCTATTAAATCTTTAGATGATTCACCCAAAAGCCAATTTAATATAACCATTTCTTCTGTTTCTATATTCTGATCGCAAGGAAAATATTCTATTTTTTCTTGGTATAATTCTTTAAGTTTTGATTTTTGAGGAAGACTCCTATTTATTTTATTTTTAATTTTAGATAATACTTCTTTTTCAAAGAAATCTTGTATTTCTTTTGGGTCTATATCACCAAAAGTCATTATGGTAGCTTTTGAAGGATGGTAATTTGTTTTATGGAAATCCTTTAACTCTTCGTAAGATAAGTTAGGTATATCTAATGGATCTCCTCCAGATTCATGTTCATATGTGGTTCCAATTTTTAAATTTTTCTCAATACCCATAAAAATATGGTGATTTTTGTCTGTAATTGCCCCCTTCATTTCATTATAAACAACTCCACTATAGCTTAAATAATCATCTTTTAATTCATATCTCCAACCTTCTTGTAGGAAATTATGGTAATCTAACTTAGGGAAGAATGTAGCATCTAAGTATACCTCTAACAAATTAAAGAAGTCTTTTTTATCTGTTGTAGCAAAGGGGTAAGCAGTTTTATCAGCATATGTCATAGCATTCATGAATGTAGCTAAGGAACGTCGCGTCATAGCGAAAAAGGGATCGTGTGTTTGAAACTTTTCTGAACCACAAAGAACTAAATGTTCTAAGATATGAGCTCTGCCATCACTACAATCTGGTTGTGTCGGAAAAGATAGTATGAAGGAGTTTTCTTTAGACTCGCTTTTAAAATGAAAATGTTTTGTTCCACATTCGTGATGAAATTCTTGAAATAATGACTTTAGATTATCTATATATTTTTCTTTTTTTAACTCAAACATTAGTAAATCCTTTATAAAATAATTTTCAATTGTAACATAAATTGTAAAAAAAATCACTAGATAAACTAATATATTTTGATATAATTATGTTAATTATCAAAACAATTATGAACAACCCAGATTCACTTATTAAATCTTTAAACAGCCTAAAAACTGAAAATGAAAAGAAACAGTTTGTAAATCAAAAACTTACTACTTTTTATCTAAGCAACGATGCAGATTCTTTATGTTTAATTTTTAACAACTCTCAATTTAATAAATATATTGATATCTCTTTTAAAAATGGTGCCAATTTTGAACATGCCTATATTATGGCAATTAATGGTCAGCCTAACATTTTTAGCGATTTATTAATTTTTCTTGAAAAAACCAACCAAATAGATAGAGTTCAATCTGAAAACATAAACAACTGTTTACTCTCTTCTACTTTATCAAGACATAAAAATATAGACCAAGCAAAACAACAGCATAAACCTTTATTATTGATTTACAATCATAATATATTAAGAAGTAAGATATCAATTGATTATTCTGATTATGCTATTGTTATTAACTTATCTAATCAAAAAAATATATATATGGCTGATTTTTTGATTGAACACCATCATAATGAAATCATCTCTAATCACCATTTACATAAAAAATTAAAATCTATCGCTAAACAAGAATTTTCATCTTATCTTATGAATAAGTCATTATCTTTAATTATGAAAAATAAAAAAGATAATGAGTTAGCCAAGAAACATATACGAATTAAGATTTAAGAATTTTAACCATCTTTTTAGCTAAATTCTCAAACCAAATCTTATCATGTCCTCTTGTTGTTTCAGCTGCCGTTCCTATTCTTAAACCAGAAGTTTCAGAAAAGCTTCTAGTTTCATTTGGTACACCATTTTTATTTGCCGTTATGCCATTTCTTTCTAGTAAATCTGCATATTCTTTACCGCTATATTTTTCTTTTGTTAAATCTATTGTCATCATGTGGCACTCTGTCCCCCCACTAACAACAGATATTCCGTTTTCAGAGAATACTCTAGCCATAACCTTAGCATTTTCTTTGACATTTTTAGCATAAATTTTAAAATCAGGTTGAAGTGCCTCATAAAAACATTGTGCCTTAGCAGCTATTATGTGCATCAAAGGACCACCTTGTGTTCCTGGAAACACAGCAGTGTTAATTAATTTTGAGTATTCTTCTTTGTTCCATAAAATAATGCCACCTCTTGGTCCTCTTAATGTTTTATGAGTTGTGCTTGTTACAATATCAGCAAATGGAAATGGATTAGGATAATTTCCAGTAGCCACTAATCCACTATAATGACTAACATCAGCTAATAATAAAGCTCCAACTTTATCAGCAATCTCTCTAAATATTTTCCAATCTATTTTTTGACTATAAGCACTTGCTCCTGCAATAATCATTTTGGGTTGATGTTGTGTCGCTAATTTTTCAATTTGATTATAATCTAATAAACCTTTTTCATTCACACCATAAGAAACTTGATTAAACCAAGAACCACTAATATTAACCTTTGCTCCATGACTTAAATGACCACCACTTGCTAAATCCATTCCTAATATTTTATCATTTGGCTTTAAAAAGGCTTTAAAAACTGCTAAATTAGCATTGGCTCCACTATGTGGTTGAACATTAGCAAAACTACAATTGAAAAGTTCAGTAGCATATTTAATTGCTAAATTTTCAACTTCATCAACATGTTCGCAACCATTATAATATCTTTTACCAGGTAATCCTTCAGCATATTTATTTGTAAACTCACTGCCACAGAAAAACATAACTTCCTTGCTTGTAAAATTTTCACTTGCTATTAACTCTATTGTATTTTTTTGTCTATTTTGTTCCGCATTTAAAATTTTTAATAAGTTATTGTCAAACATTTTTTTTCCTTTAAAATAATCTTATAAATATAAAAAGATTATTTTTTATTTCAAGTTTATATTTTGTAACCATAGGAAATATATGAAAAAAGAAGAAAATAAATCACTTGGTTTTTTATTTGGATTTAAAGATTCTACAAAAAATAACGATAATTCATTTACAATTAAATTTAAAAATGGAATTGCTACAAAATTTCCAGCTAAGTATAAAAATATGAAAGATTTTTGGAGTCAGGAAATTTTTGAAGGTCAAAAATCAGATGTTTATATAAATCCAGAAGTCTTCAAGAAAGCATTTGAATTGGAAATTTCTGAAATAAATAAAGATTTAAATTACTTTAAACAGCAGTTTCAAGAAAGAAGATATTTTTTTGATTATGAAATCACAGAAATACAGTATTTTTCTTTGACATCTTTTTCTATGGCTCACTTACATATAAATCCTTATGAAAAATGGGAAAGTGATGCTATTTTGAAAAAAACACTAGAAGAAACTATAGGTGGGAAATTTACCACTGGAGACAGAACTATTTTAGAAATATATAATAATTATCAAGAAACATCAGAGGCTATTTATAATAAAGAAACCTCTGACACTTTAGGTAATACATACATTGAGAATACCTCTCAAAATCTTTCAAAACCTAAATTGAAGTAATTAATATTTCATTAAGGATTTAATCTGTCAGGATCTCTAGGCATTGCAGAAGCTTCTTTCACACTACTTAAACCCAATAATTTAGCTATAACCCTTTCAACACCAAGACCAAAACCTCCATGTGGCGGGCAACCATATTTAAATATATTTAAGTAGTTTTTAACTGAATCTAAAGCAACACCCTTTTGAATAACCTGTTTAGCAAAAATGTCATGGCGATGTTCTCTGATCGCTCCAGAAGTAATTTCTATACCTTTAAAAATTAAATCAAAAGATTTTGTTGTACCCTTTTCTTGTTCCCACATATGATAAAAAGGTCTTTTAGCAATAGGGTATTCAGATACAAAAATAAAATCAAATCCAAGAATCTCGTAAAGCAGTCTTTCACCTTCATCTGGTAAATCTTGCTCTTTGCCTAAGCTCATTCCAGCCTTTTCTTTCAGCACTAATTTAGCTTCATTTAGTGTCATATATTTAACTGTAGGTTTTGTTGTTAAATCAATTCCATATAGCCTTTTAACATCTTCTTTGAAAGGAACTAATTTTTCTAAAGCATAAACAAGCATTTCTTCTTCAAATTTCATAACCTCTTCAACTTCAAAACACCAAGCAAACTCAATATCAATACCTATAAATTCTGTTAGGTGACGAGAAGACCTAGATTCTTCTGCTCTAAAAATGCTACCTATTTCAAAAACACCTTCTAATCCAGAGCTTACTAACAATTCTTTCCCTTCTTGAGGACTTTGACTTAGGAATGCTTGTTTATCAAAATAGTCAACCTTAAATACTTGGCTGCCACTTTCTGAAGCTCTAGACATTAATTTTGCTGTATGTATTTCAGTAAAATCTTTAGACAGAAGGTATTCACGACAACCTTGCTCAAAAGCACTTCTTAATTTCAACATTAATTGTTGCTTAGGGAATTTTAAATCAACAGATCTAAAATCAAATCGTAAATCTATAGATGAATCTTCAGTAATTGGAAAGGCTTCTGCTTTAGACATTATCTCTAATTTTTCCACTTGAACTTCTAATCCAAATGTCTTACTTTGTGTAGTTTCTACAACTTTTCCTAATGCTATAAAAGTTGAACCTTTTAATAATTGACTAATTTCTTCATGATTTTTTATTTTTTCTTTTAAAATAACTAATTGAATGCTACCAGATTTATCGTTCCCCAAAATAAACTGCAAATGTTTTTGATCTCTCAATACATCTAAAGTTAAATACAATTTAACGCTTTCTCCAACTTTTGTTTTTAAATTACTTACTAGTGTTCTCATGTTTTTCTCCTTTAAATTTAGAAAATAAAAAAGGCACCTTTTGGTGCCTTTGGGTTTATTCTTTTATTTTTACATAAACGACAACCTACCAGCACATAATGTGGTACGATTATTATTATCGTTTAAATAAATACAAATCATATAAACTTTCTTTTTTTCAATAATACAACATTTTTTCTTTATTTGTCAATTACTTTATTTTTGATAAAATAAAATATATGGAATTAATAATACGTAAATTTGAGCTTTTAGAAAAAACCTTAAAACAACTTAAGGAAACACAAGGTGACATGCTAGGTGATATTGTTGTCGCAATAGAAATAGGTTTCGTACATGAAAAATCTATTCATAGCCACACCTTTTGTTTTCATTATTTGATAGATAAATATGAAGGTGATTCTAATGTAAGCTTCATGATTTTAGACACTAATCAACAAACTGGTCAGTATTGCTTTTGGGATTATCAAGAATATAACTATAAAGAAAGCATAAGAAGCAAGGGATTGCAAATAGAAAATACAAAAATAAAAATACCAAAAACAAAGTTATCATTTAATTATGATGAACAGTCTTTTTTTGATTGTGTTGAAATGGTGAAAAAAGATTTATGGGAAACACATACAAAAATTTTAGATACATTTAGCAAAAAAAATATTGGCTATGATAGTTCTATGGATTTATTTTCAAAAGAGCTTAAGGAATATATAAATATTTCATACAAAGACATATTTAACCTAGAGTTATCCTCAAAGATAAAACAATATAATGCTCAACTATTGGATACTAAGCTAAATAAAAAAGAAATAAAAACAAAAAAAATAAAGATATAAGTGTTGACAGCAAAAAAAATATGTGAGATAATTCAATTATTGAAAAAACAAAGGAATAAAATGTTTAAAGTGTCTTTCAGTTCTAGCTCTTCATCAAGTTCATCTAGTATGAGCTTTGGAGTGTTTTTGTCTGAAGGTTGGGATGGTTAAAATCCTAAATAAACATAAAGATAAAAGCACTCAAAAATGAGTGCTTTTTTGTTTGTGTTTGGAAGTGTGGCAGAGTCCGGTTTATTGCAACAGTCTTGAAAACTGTCGGGTCAGAAATGGCTCCGTGAGTTCGAATCTCACCACTTCCGCCAAATGTAAGTTTAAAGTAAAAAGTATTAGAATTTTTTAGTTTAAATTTTGGTGTGCGGGCAGGATGGTAATGCAGCGGATTGCTAATCCGTAGGGTCATGAAAGTGGCTCACAGGGTTCGACTCCCTGGCACACCGCCAATTTTTAGTAAGGTGCGAGAGTTGGTCTAATCGGCCTCCCTGGAAAGGAGTGCGTCGGAAACGGCACAAGGGTTCGAATCCCTTCCTTACTGCCAAACTAAAGGGTATTTATATAAGTATTTTTTAGTTTGGAACAATAAGCCGAGTTGGTCTAGCGGCAGCGGTCTTGAAAACCGAGGGCTACAGAAATGTGGTGTGTGAGTTCAAGTCTCACTTGTTCCGCCAAATATGGAGTGTTGGCCGAGTTGGTCGAAGGCACCTTCCTGCTAAGAAGGCAAGTCAGCAAAAACTGGCTTCATTGGTTCGAATCCAATACACTCCGCCATTTGATTAGCGATTAGAAATAAAATATAATTAATATATGAATATTAAAAAATATCTTATCTCTAATGAAGATGACGCTAAGTTGTTTAGTAACATGTTACAATCTTTTTGGGTTGACCCAAATAATGGTTGGGAAAACTGTGAAGAAATTTTAAAGTATTACTTAAGGGCTGAAAATTATCCTTTTATAGATACTCAAAAAAACAATCAAGTTTCTTTATATATCGCATTCTCATCAAGACATGAAGATTTATTTAACATTCTTGTTTCTAGCAAGAGACTTAAAAATAAAAATTATGCTCTTAAAGATTTAAATCGTTTTATGGCTAGTGATGAGGGAATGGAAAACATAATATTTTCAATTCTTGAACAAATATCAAAAAAATCTCAAAGCTGTTTTGATTTATCTGATAACAAGGCTAAAAAAAGTTTTTTACAATCAGCAAGCGATTATTTCGTATTTAACATAGAAAATTCATTTGGCAACGAAAGGGGTAGCTTAAGTAAATTAGATAAATTTATAGAAATTACCAAATGTAAATTCTATAAAAATGAAAATCAAATATTACATAATTTATTAATAATGGACATCCACAATGGATTTACTCATTTATATGAATCATTAAAAAATTCAACACAAAAAGAAATGATGCTTAAATTTCAAAGAAATCCCTTAAATCCAACCTATAGTGAAGAAACAGAAGAATTTTTAAGCAAGTTAACATTACAGCTTTCATTACATAATAGTCTTTTAAAGAAAAATACAAAAATTAAAAAAAATAAGATTTGACAAAAATCACTTATCCCAGGTATGATATCCCAAAAAAGGACATATATGAATGATGTAAGTAAACTTATTGGAATTGAAAAAATAAATATTGTACAAAATTGGCTACCAAGATATACGGGAATGCCTTTAGAAAAATTTGGTAAGTATATATTGTTGGTTAATTTCAAACACTATATTCAAAGTTTTTCTGAACATTATGATGTTCCAATATATGGTGAAGATAAAGCTATGCAAGCTTGCAGTTTTAATGATATAACTATTATTAATTTTGGAATGGGTAGTGCTAATGCGGCAACAGTGATGGACTTACTTACTGCAATTAAGCCTAAAGCCTGTTTGTTTTTAGGTAAATGTGGAAGTTTGAAAGATAAAATTCCTGTTGGAGCTATGTTGTTACCTATTGGTGCCATAAGAGGTGAAGGTACTAGTAGTGATTATCTTCCGCAAGAAGTTCCCGCTTTACCATCATTTCAGTTAGAAAGAGCAGTTAGCCATATTATTAAACAATATCGTCAAGATTATTTTTCTGGCACTGTATATACCACAAACAGAAGAGTTTGGGAACATGACGACAAATTTAAAGAATACCTTATTAATGTAAGAGCTACAGCCATTGATATGGAAACAGCAACCATATTTATTACAGGATTCCACAATGAAATTCCTACTGGTGCTTTATTGTTGGTTAGTGATCAACCAATGACTCCAGAAGGCATCAAAACAGAGCATTCCGATAAAAATGTAACAAGTAATTTTTCACTATTACATTTAAAAATTGGCATGGACTCTTTAAAACAAATAAGAGATAGCGGAGAGTCTGTTAAACATTTGAAATATTAATGCTTCATTAATGTCACTTTAAAACACTTAATGCACCATTTATGGTGCATTATTTATTCATATAATATCTATAAAATATTATTTAGATTTGTTTTTATTTTAAAATATTTTAAAATAATTATATGAATAAATTATTAATCAACAGCAATATTATCAATCAAATAAATAATAAAGATTTATATGAACCTAATCTTTTAAGGTTTTTATTAAGAAATAGTGATTTAGAACTTTTAAATTCAAAACAATATGATGCAGCATATATTGATGGAGTCTACTTTAAATCTAATTTTTCAGGATTAATTTTTTCTAAATTTTATTATGATGAAAAATCAGAAATGAAAGATGAGATATTGAACTACTATGGTTCTGGTTTAGGTGATCCTTCATATATTGTGGACATTACAAACAAAAATGACAATAATGAATTATCAAAAAGAGCTTTCTTGTTATTCAGAAAGGGATTTAATGACTATTTTACAAATTTATATCATGGAAAAGAAGAACCTCTTAATGATATTGAAGAAAAGTTTTTCATCAACTACATTTTAACTAAAAGCATATTTACTAATTTTAGCGAAGAAACAAAACACGAAATATATAAGATATTGTCCAATCAAAAAGAATTTTTACAATTTAAGAACAATAAATCACAAACAAATATATTTTTACAAAATGAAAGCCTTAAAAAAGTTTTAGACTTATATACAAATAATGAAGTTGAATTTTTAATAGGGGAAAAACAGTCTTCAGAATCTTTAGTTAATTTGTATTTCAAAAAACTTTATAGAAGCAAAGTTTTTGATTTACATCTAAAGCTAAAAGATAGAGACCCTTTAGAGATATACAATGCTATGGAGTCTGTTCTAGGAAAGTATTCTAATTTAAACTGGTTTAAATCTTTAATAAAATATGGAACAAATTGTGGTTTAGAGTATTTTGAGAATGTTTATGCCAAAGATAATATTAAGGGAATTAATACATTAAGCACTAGACTAAATTCTGGAGATAGAAAACCTAAAGCCATAATGGAAATGTTAAGCTTAATTAATTTAATAAAAGATGTTTCTCCAATTGGTTGTGAACTAGATGATATAAGTAAGTTGTTTTTAATAGTTTCATATAGTAATCGTGAAGACCATTATCTAAAAATAAGAAGTATGTTTGAAATACCAGAACAAGCATATCCTTCCTTTTCACAATTACAAATAGGGAAGAAGTCATTTAAGGAGTTGGAAGCTGAGATCTTAAATCACAAATTAGAAAAGGAACTGTCTCTAGCACAAAACCCAACAAAAAGAATGAAATTATGAATAATAAACCCCCTGCCTAATAAAACATTTATTGGCTTTATTGACAGAAAATCTAATTCTATTAATTTATCTGAAATTTTAGAAAAAGATGTTGTAATATTAAAACAAAAAAAACAAGGAATAAAATATGAAGAAATTTGATGTGTATAGAACAGAAGACGGAACAGTATCAAAATACATACATGAAGATGGATCTGAAACTGCCATAAAAATAGTTAAATCTATTCAAAATATATTGAACCCAATTACAAAAGAAATAGAAACAAGGAAAAGTGACAGAAATAAATATTCTATTTTTATTTCCAGCTCTGTTGGCTGTTATATGAAGTGTAAGTTTTGTCATCTAACATTGAAAAATTCTAAGCATATTAAAATAGAATCAACTTCAGTTTTAGACAACCTCAAAGAAGCATTAGAGGATGTTATAGAATTTAATCCAGAAATAAAAAATAGATATATTAAACTTTCTTGGATGGGAATGGGTGATGCTATCAATAAACCAGAAATGGTTCATAGTGTTACTGTAGACTTTTTAAATTGGGTATTTGAAAAAGGCTATGCTATTGGATTAGACGGTGTTGATTTATCAACAGTTATGCCACCTTTAAAAAATAAGAAATGGATTAAAACTTTTCATGATTTAGAATCTCAATTAAAAAAATACAAATTAAATCCAAGTTATAATATGGATAATATTGAATATACTAATGGTTTTTATAGTCATAAAAATATATTTAGACTTTTCTATTCTGTTGAATCAGCTATTCAAAACAGAAGAAATATCGTTATTCCAAATGCCATGCCAATTAATGAAGCTATAGCACAATTAAAAGAATATGAAAATAATGGTGCTTATACGTTGATTTTACATCACCTATTAGTTGATGAGCTAAATGACAGCGAAGAAGAGCTAATTGCTTTAAAAGAGATGGTTAATGAACACTTTAAAGATAATGAGCTTAGAATATTAAGGTATAATTTTTGTGCTAAAAGTAATTACAAAGAGAGCGAAAAGTTTATTAAACAAATTAGATACTTATCAGATAAGATAAACTTCATTAAAGTTCAAGTATCCCCAGGAACAGAAGTGTCCGCTGCTTGCGGACAATTCATAGTTAAAGATTTTATTACCAACAAGAAATTAATGTAATCTTTCAGGTGTCCAATTAGGAACATTTAATCTGACAACAGTTCTATAAGCATCTTTTTTGATCATTAACGATTCATGTAGCATTGTGACATTCCCACAGTACACATAATTCTTTTCCATGTCTATTTGTTCAAGATTGTTTAAGTTTACGTGGGAGCAATCGCCACCTTCATTTGGCATTCCATCATAATAACCATTCCAAGCACGAGCAGCAGTCAAATTAGAGGCTAAAATTAAACCTTCTGGCTCCCAATAATTAATAGAAGAATCCATTTTTTTCTTTGGTCTAACAATATGTCCACCCTCATTACTTATGTGTTGATGCCCTCCTATACTTTCTGGAGTTATTATATGTCCACCATTGCTTACAATATGATTGCCATTGTTTGTTTTACCAATGTCATTATTAACAGAGTGACCGCCGCTGTTATGGCTGTGACCACTCATTGTTATTCTATGACCACCATGACCATTAAAACTAGGATTCCAATATCCATCAATATGAACACCGGGTCTTCTATGGAAAGTATTGGCTTTGACTATCCCTTGATCCACCATTAAATATATAACATCTTCAGTTTCCACACCTTCAAGCATAGCATCAACTGTTTTTTGCCAATGTTTTAAATTAAAAGGAAGCCCTTCTTTTTTATAAAATGGAACCATATATACTTTTTCATTTCTAAACTCTGGAAATGTAACAGCACTTCTTTTTTCAACATAACTTAAATTCATATATTTCTTTCATCTAATTTATTTATTCTAAACCTATTTATAAATTAATCAATATAATCTCTTTTTATATTCTAGTTTAGAGCACTATATCTTAAATAAAAAGAATAGAAATTAACATGTATTTATAAATTAAGATTAATCAAAAAAATGCCTTGAAAGGTAAAGTTTACCCTAAAGGAAAAATCAAAAAGATTAATCC